>WBZQ01000268.1_pt1 | contig 45892 bp, 49 predicted proteins | sample 5204251 | NCBI WGS metagenome assembly WBZQ01 (sample SAMN12412402, study PRJNA552823) | activated sludge metagenome | isolation source: activated sludge from nitrification reactor of wastewater treatment plant... | place: USA: Virginia | collected 2017-09 | reverse complement strand
CCGAAGCCCACTATGGCCGCGGCTTGACCTATGTGCGGGAGTATCAAGGCAAGGACCGCGAAGCCCTCGACGATTTCACCGCCGCGATCCGCTTCGATCCCAAACATGTCGGCGCGTACAAAGCCCGGGCCGAAATCTACAGCCGCCACGAGCAGTTTCAGAACGCCCTGCAAGATGCTGAAATCGTCCTGAAGCTCGACCCGGCCACACCGAACGCCTTCTGCAATGTCGGGTTCGCCCATTACGCCCTGGGGCATGACGTGGAAGGCCGCAAGTTCCTGAACACCTGCTACCAGAAAGATCCCGACCCGCATACGCGCGGCTACTATGAGACCGAGGTGCGCAAGGTCCTTGTGGCGCGGCAGCCGAGGCGGAATTCCGGCGCCGGATATCAATCGGACGGGCAGGAAACGACGCCCTACGACCGGGAAATGGAACGGCAGCAGAATGTGTATGAAAGCCTGCGCAATTCGGGGTTCGACGATCGTGCGGAGGCGTGCCGGATGGATGGATCGAAATGTTGAGCGGGGGAGCCGTCGCCCGGTCCTTCTTGCTCGCAGACCGCGCACGATCAGAATGTGCTCGGCCCATGCGCGCAGTGAAGGCCGATGCGGCTACTCCCTAGAAGAATGAAGGGGGAATTGGAAGGAGCATTAGATTTTGACGCGCGGCCTCAGAAGGGCCTCGTTCGACGTGCGCAGTTGGGAACCGAGTCACGCCACCCCTCGGGGAGTGGGAGTAAGTGGAAGGAGTATTGGGAACTGCGCGCTGACCGTCTCGCGCCAGCGCGCAAACGTGACGCTCCTTCTTCGTCGCGCCGTGCACCTCGCGCACCGCGCGGCTTCAGAAGTCTTTCGTCGGACGACGCGCACCATCGATTGACAGTCGCTTGCCATGATCGGTAGGCTAAGAAAAAAAACGGGAGGATCCGTGATGGCACTTCTTCTCGCAGTGTATCTCATCTTTTCCGCAGTCATTTCCGCAGCAGCCGCTGACAACTCCCAGCCTGCCGCGACCTTGGTGATCAAGGCCGACGTGTTGTATTGGGAAGAGGGCGAACTGGTTGTCAAAGAATTTTCCGGTCACGAGGAGCGGCTGAAGGTGACGCCTGAAACGAAAATCGAGGGCGTCGTGGCCGGACGATTAAAAACCGGCGATAAGATCGTGGCGCAGATCACCGATGACCGTACGGCCCTCTCCATCAAGTTGCAGCTTCCTGACGGCCGGTAATATTTCCTTTTCGAGTGTTTTTTTCAGGATGTCCAAAATGGACGTCCAGCGAGGCCGCAGCAGATGAAGGCTCGAGGCGTTCCCGTGCGGTATGTTGAGGGCTTGAACGAAGCGCGAACGTTGCCGGCGGCCATGTTCAACATCTTGATTAGTCGAGAATCGAGAAGGCGCCGATAAAATACGGTCCCTTCGCGGCCTGAGCCCCTCGAATCCGCACTTCGATCACATCCTGCACCCATCCGCCGACCAACCACGGATTGGGCGCTAGGTTCGACCAATACCACCAGCTGCCGTTACTCTTCTTGAACCAGAATTGAATCGGCTCGGTTCCCGTCACCCTGATCACCGGCATATCGAAGACACGCGGCTGGTGGGTCACTCGATCTTCCATCCAAATTTTGATCCAGTGATCTTTTCCATGCGTGCCGAGTGTTCGCGGTTCATGTATCCAGTCGGCTGCCACGCAGTTGTCACCCACGGTCCGTCCAAATCCCGCGCCAGGGCCATCACCCGGATCGACGAAACACGGCGTGAGCAAGCTCGGGCTATCGAACGTCAGGTGGATATGTCCATAGGTCATATCTTCGACGTTGATGTAATTGCCGAAGCAGCGATGGCGATAGGTCCAGCAGGCCTGGTGAGAGGCATTACACGGCTGCAACTCGCCTGAATTGTCGATGCCGGTAGGGTACCCGAAGTTGCCCCTCGCGTGCCCGTAGATGTAGGTCAAAGCGAAGGTATTGTCGAAATCAACGACGCAATCGCCAAGCCAGTTGTGGGCTTCGGCCGGTTCAGTCGTCAAGAGGAGGCCGCCGATTGTTACCGTCAAGCCTAGCGTGAGCGGGGCCAGGATTCGTAGTGGCTTCATGGTGACGTCCTTTCTCTATTCGATTCGGCTCAAGGGATCCGCTCCCAGTGCTTCTATTAGCGCTTCATCGTGCCCGGATTCCCGAGGTCTCGTAATCGCTGAAAAGCCTGATTGCGCTCGGCCTCCGGCAGAAGAAGCGCCGCATGGTGATAGTGATCCACCAAGAGCTGCTTCTGCCGGAAGGTGGTGGCTTGGGAAATCTGCGTGAGAAGTCCGTTCAGATCGACTCGCTCGGAAGGATTCGGTTGGTGCGCCGAAGATTCTGCGAGCATGGCGCGAACTTCGTCGTCGCTGGCTTGCCGGGGACCTTGCAGGGTTTCTCCTGCTTCTCCGACCGGGCCTCCAGGCACGAACTGATGAGGTGGGGGAGGAACACATCCGGACAGCACAATCAGGGATATGACGAGCCCAAACGGGGCCACGAGTGCACTCTGCGATGTATAGGAAAGGCTCTTCATCACGACCTCCCATTCAAGGTCTGGAACGTCTCAGAACGTGTCGGACTCATGTATGGAGTTGCCTGGTGAGGCGCCAATACGATCCGGGTCGCTCTTTCGGATCAGAAAAGGCAACCTTCGGGCCATGACGTCATGGAGGGCGCATTGTGCGTGATAACAGCCGCTTGAGATACATCCAATAGACGAGTAGTGCAGCGAGGTTGAGACGCGGGTATCGCATACGATACAGCTTCGTATCCCATCCGATACAACTACGTAGCCTAAAATGACGGACATCTTGGACGCGTCGATCCCTTCAGGAATCGTCCATCCCATCGGCCGACACCAACATGCCAGCGCGATGGCGCAGGAAAGGTGGCGATCTCTACATGTTGTGATGGAGCGTCGCTGCCTATTGGGACGGGATGAGGCTGATGGAGATGGCGAGCTGTGTGGACTCTTGCCGTGCGAGTGGGAAAGCCGCCGGTCGAGGTCGATAGTATGCTGCTACGATCGCTTGCGCGATCGCACCGGATGGCGTCGGTGTAACCAGTCTCGAATGAGCGTGCCGATCACCAGAACGGGAACCGACAGCAGCCAGACATACCAACTGGCCCAGAGTGCGGGGTCGTGCATGATGAATCCTCCAGTCTGTGTATGCCGATGGAGAGAGCAAGCACTATACCGTAGACGGTTTTCCTGAGGCTCATGCTGTCGTCTGTCAAATCTTGAGGAAATTTGCCAGGATCGGCGACTGCGGCGGCGCAGCGCTTCATGGCACGATGCGCCCGGCAATTTTTGCCGTCGCAAAAAACTCACAAGGCGTGATGTCGTTCCCACAGCTGATGGCATTCCGATGCGTCTTATCCCAACAGTCGGATCAGTGGCGGGAGCCATGGAAGCGTCGCGATGCCCAGGCAAATCGAGAGCGCCACGATGGAGGTGACAAGGTCTTCATCCAATCCTGTATCTGCGGCGAAGATCACGGCGGTGACAGCGGACGGCATCGCGGCGATGAGCACGACGATGGTTCGATCGATCCCGGTGAGGTCGAGCACAAAGGCCGCACCGAGTCCGAGGAGCAGCCCGCCTGCCATACGCATCACGACGCCCACCAGCGCCAACGCCACGGTGCGGCGTGTGACAGCAACACTGATGGAAAGCCCCAGCACGAGGCTGGCCAGAGGAATGGTGGTGAGGTGAAGGGGCGTGAGGATATGGCGAAGGCCGGCGTGAAGGTGGACCCCGAACAGTGAAAGCAAGAGGCTGCCGCAAAGCGCCCACAGCGGCGGAGATGACAGGAAGCGGACCATCGCGGAGCGAGCCGTCGTGCTCTTGGCCCCATGAGCGACGGCGAGGCCGTAAAGGAGGGTGAGAGTCAGGGTGGTTTGTCCCAGGTCAAACAAGATGGCGCGCGCCAATCCTTGATCGCCGAAGGTGGCGAGGACGACGGGGTAGGCGAAGTACACGGAATTGATGCAGCCGGTGCCGAGTAACAATGCGCCCTGCGTCGGACGCGGCAGATGTAGCCGGCGGGCAAGTTGCCAGGCACAGAAAAGCATGGAGACCGTGACCAGGCACGCGGCCAGAGGCAGTCGCCAGGCCGTGGAGGTGAATGTCACATGATCCAAGGAGACAAGAATCGTTGCCGGTAAGCTGATCGAAAAGACGAAGGATGCGAGCCGCTCCGCATGCATTTTTCCAAGCAGGCCGGTTGAACGGAGCAACGCGCCGAGAACAAAAATGGCAACGAAGACTTGGAGCGTGGCGGGCATTGGTGGCAGCGTAGCAGAAACCGCCGGCAAAAGGCGCCGCACTCGTCGTGAAGCATCCCGCCTTTTTCTGTGCGGCGAAGGCGCGACCTGGTACGATGCCATACTTCATGAATCAGGCGCATCCATCAGTGCCCCCGCGGCATGCGGCGGTCTTTTTTATCCTCGTCACCGTCGTACTCGACATGTTGTCGTTCGGGATCATCATTCCCGTCCTGCCGAAGCTGGTCGAGGAATTTCTCGGCGGCGACACCGCGCAGGCCGCGGAAATTTATGGTCTCATGACCACGTCCTGGGCGCTGATGCAGTTTGTCTGTTCCCCGATTCAGGGGGCATTGTCGGATCGGTTCGGGCGCCGTCCGGTCGTGCTCCTGTCCAATCTCGGCCTCGGCCTCGATTTCATCCTGATGGCGCTGGCTCCCAGTTTGTCGTGGCTGTTCGCCGGTCGAGTGATTTCCGGCATCGCGTCATCGAGTTTCAGCACCGCCGGCGCGTACATCGCGGATGTGACCGCGCCGGAGAAGCGCGCCGCTGCGTTCGGCCTGATGGGCGTGTCCTTCGGGTTGGGTTTCGTGCTGGGCCCGGCGGTCGGCGGGCTGCTGGGCGCCCTTGATCCGCGCTGGCCCTTCTGGGGGGCTGCCGCGACGAGTCTGCTCAATGCCTGTTATGGATTCTTCGTGTTGCCGGAATCACTTCCCTTGGACAAGCGGGCGCCGTTCCGATGGCAGCGGGCCAACCCGGCTGGCGCCCTGATCCTCCTGCGCTCCCATCACGAATTGTTCGGTCTGGCCACCGCGAATTTCCTCATGAACCTGGCTCACGGGGTGCTGCCCAGCGTGGCGGTCTTGTATTTAGGGTACCGCTACGGCTGGGGTCCGTCGGCGGTGGGCTTCACGCTGGCGGCGGTCGGAATATGTGCCATGATCGTCCAAGGCACGTTGGTGCGGCCCATCACGGCGAAGCTGGGAGAACGCCGGACGTTGCTCACGGGGCTTCTCTGCGGCGCGGCCGGCTTTGCCATCTACGGGCTTGCGCCCACGCCGTTTGTGTATTGCCTGGGTATTCCGGTGATGGCGTTTTGGGGACTCGCCGGTCCCTCCGCGCAGGGCTTCATGACGCGACGGGTCAGCGCGTCCGAGCAGGGGCAACTACAAGGGGCGATCGCCAGCCTCACCGGCATCGCCGGATTGATCGGCCCGACCTTGTTCACGCAGACCTTTGCCCTTTTCATCGGCCCGCACGCCGACTGGAATTTGCCCGGTGCGCCCTATCTCCTTTCGACGGGGCTGCTGCTGGTCAGCGCGGGCACGGCCTGGCGCGCGACGAGAGCGAGGTGATCGCGCTCGGTGACAGTATCCATCGACTAGGCTTGGGAAGTCGTTCGACCGGCGTGAGTGTCTGTCTATTGCACGCCGTGCACGAAAATTTCACGGCTGCGATAGAGAGCCAGTGCCCGCGTCTCTGCCGCTTCCGCTTCCGTTTGCTGCCCTAACTGCCGGTGCAGATCGGCGAGGAGCGACCAGGCTTCCGCCTCGGCGGCGGTATCATGGATCGCTTGGGCAATTTGAATGGCGCGTTTTCCCAGCGCGAGGCGATCATTCAGCGTCTCTTTGCCTCGATCGAGCCGGGCGAGCCGCAGATGCAGCATGCCTTCGAACGGCAGGTGATGCTCAGCCTGGGCCAGGGCCAGCGCGTCCAGGTAGTTCGCGCGTGCGTCTTCCACGCGCCCCAGCAGCCAATGGGCGTCTCCGAGGGCGACGGTGGCGGTGAACTGCTGATCGACATGGCGTCGCGTGCGTGCCTCGTCCGCCGCCTGCCGCAAGGATGACAGGCCGGTGTCTGCCGAGCCTTCGACGACTTGCAACAGTCCCAGTTGCACCATCGTCTCGTTCCATCCTCTCGCATTCCTGATACGGGTAAAGAGGGCGGCGGCTTTCGTCAGCGCATCGCGGGACTCGTCACGTTGCCCGAGTTGTGCGGCCACGCGGCCCATCGCCAGCAGCGCTTCAGCATGCGCGGATCGATCGGCAGCCCGGCCGAATAATTGCTCAGCCTCCCGCAAGGATGTATGGGCGTCTTGCAGTTTGCCTTGCCGCTCATGGACGCGCGCAATCTTCATGAGCGTAGTGGCGATGCCCTGCTGCTGTTTCTTCTCGCGGAACTTCGTCAGCGCGAGTTGGTAATACGTCAACGTTTCGGGCCAATGCTCCTGCTTGTCATGGACCTCGCCGATACGAAGCAATTCATGGCCTGAGAGCTGGTTGGGCGAGGCGGTAGGCGTGACCTCTTCTTGTGGAGCGGCCCAGGCCTGAGCCGGAAGGCACCAGAGCAAGAGGAACCAGAAACCGATCATGCTGCGTCTCCATGAGGCCGTAGAGGCCGATGCCGGACCCTGAGCTGTCGCGTACCTTTGCATCTGCGTCGCCACAAGGTCAAGTGAGCTGCGGCCAGTTCTTTACCGACCTCGTGGCTGCGTGGGCCGACCGGTTTCCGTTCGAACATGAAGAAATTCAGCGACAAAAATAAGAACCGGTTATACTCACTGCCTGTTTCTCCGACGAAGTGCTGACAGGGGCCAACCTAGACGCGGAAAGGGATGATGAACATGGCAGGTGCAACAGGAACCCGGCGAACGAAGCAAACGCCGCAGCAAAAAACGACCAAGCCTGCGAAGAAGATCAGGAAGGCACGTACCGCTGAACCATCCGGCGCGGTGATTGTGTTGTCGGGGGCCACACCGCTCCGTCGACAAAAGGCGGCTGCGGTCCTGGCGGAAGAGTTGCAATTGCATCTTGCCGCAGTGGATTTGTCGGCAGTGGTGAGCAAGCATGCCCGTGAGACCGAAAAAAATGTGACGCGCGTGTTCGATATGGCCAATCGCCACGGATCGATTCTCTTCTTTGACGAGGCCGATGCCTTGTTTGGGAAACGGACGCAGGTGACTGAGTCCCACGATCGGTATGCCAACAGCGAGGTTGCGTATCTCCTCCAGTGCATCGAGCAGCATCAGGGGCTCGTGATTCTGGCCACCAATGGCAAGAGCCGTATCGAAGACGCCTTCTCGCCGGAAAAGCCGGTCATTGTGTTGGGCGGGACCGCGAAGAAAGCGGCGGCTCAGAAAAAAACCACTCCGGCGGTGAAGCGGAAAAAGAACGTCGCGAAAAAGAGGTGAGAGTGAGGATTACGGCATGGTCAGCAGCGCAACCTTGGCCGCTCGATCCAACGCCTTGATGGCCGCCTCGCGCTGGAGTGCCGCTCCCTTGCTGGCCAGTGACTCGGTATAGCGCACGGTAAACGGTCCCCGGTGTCTCGTGTATTTCGCCCCCGTTCCCCTCGCATGCGACCGTATGCGGCGCCCCAAATCATTTGTGATGCCGGTGTACAGGCTGCCGTCGGCGCATTCCAAAATATAGACGATCCACGACATGGGTAGTGTGCCGGGTGCATTGCGCGAGAGTGCTGGTCCAGGCCCAATAGGATCTGTGCCCGGGTCACGCGATCATAGCCGAAAGGATTGGAAGAGGCGACTATTTGGGAAAGGTAGGCAAGACGATCAATCCGAGGCTTGAAAGGATGGCTGCCAGAATGAGTGCGGCGGCCAGTGCCACGATCAGATACTTGCGATCCTTGCGCGCTGAATCGTGAAAACGGTACCTGCTGGATTTTCGTAACCGGTGAGTCGTCATGATGTAGAGTCTGCTGCCCTGAGGTGTCTTTGCTCGTAGCCTGTCGCCATCCTATCCTCGTCAATGCGCGCTCAGTATGCCTACCGTACGTTCCTCAGCGAAATAGGGGTTTCCCTGAGAGCGGGGGGAATCATCCCTGTGAAGAGAGACGTCAGAGGTCTTGTCCACTCTGATCGCTATTCTTGGTGTCACGATGGCCCCCGCATCTCTCCCTCGTTGACAGGCCCGACCCGCGGCACGTAGCGTAACGGTCCATGTCTCCTGCATCGCGCATCGCTCAGGAGCTCTCCGCCGCCAAGCAAGCCTGGCATGACGGCAATGAAGGGAAGGCGCGCGTCTGTGCACGGCGAGCGGTGGCGGTCGCCGCCGAGTCCTGGTCGGCCAGTCGCGGTGAACCGACGCGGCAGGCCGATGCGATGGCGTATTTGCGGCGCATTCAGCAGCAGGAAATGTTTCCCCTTCCTGTCAGACAGGCCGCGGAACGTCTGACGACCGCAGTGACGAGGCGTCACGACGCGGCGTTTACCACCGATCCGATCAGTGACGCCTCCTTGATCATCTCGCATCTGGCCGCCGTGACATCGAGCGAGAGGCCTTCTTCCGGCAGGACTCCGAGAGTGACCACTCCGGAGAGCGGGCCTGAAGCACGTGGCGAACGGCATCGCATGCTGATCGTCCTGATCATGGGCGTCTCAGGGGCAGGGAAGACCACGATCGGTCGCCGCCTTGCAGAAGTCTTAGGCTGGAGGTTTGTGGAGGGTGACGATCTCCATCCGGCCGCCAACATCGAGAAGATGCGGAGTGGGCATCCCTTAACCGATGCCGATCGTCGTCCGTGGCTTGAACGGCTGCAGGTCACCATTGTCGAGCAGGTTCGGATAAACCAGCCGGCCGTGATAGCCTGTTCCGTGTTGAAGGCGACCTATCGGACGATAGTGGAAGAGGGGTGCGGACCCTGCGTGCGATTGGTCTACCTGAAAGGCAGAGCCGACTTCATTCGCCAACGTCTCACCGCTCGCCGGGGCCATTTCATGCGACCGGAGCTGCTCGACAGCCAGCTCGCGATCTTGGAGGAGCCGGCCGATGCATTGGTGATCGATGCCGCCCTTCCGCCGGATGATATCGTCCTCCAGATCAGGCGCAGCCTGGCGATCTAGCGAGGCGAGCGCTGTCGGGGGCTGTGCACCCCGCTATTCTTTGACGTAATGGACCCGCACGGTTTGAATTAAGCCTTCGGCGTTGACCGTCATCATTTCACCGGCCAGCAGTCCGTTGACGCTGCGGTAATAGAGCAGCAGACTGTCGATTCCTGTCAGAATGTGGAGCAAGTCGAAGTGCAGGTCAGGATAGGCGTGAAGACCCTTCGAAAAATAGGCACGCAACCGTTCGCGGCCGTGGAGCGTGCCTGACGGATCCCCGGATAGCGCGGGCACAAACGGACTGGTAAACTCCACATCTGGTGCATAATGGCGGAGAATAGCCTCGAGGTCGTGCCGGTTCCAGGCGCCGATCCAAGCCTCGGCCAGGCTTCGTGCACACTGTTCGTTCATCGCTGGAAACCTTTCAGTGAGCGCCTATGGTCGGGACAAGCCTAGGGGAACGGCTGCCTGATGAGCAAGAGCCGATCTTCATCAGGCGGCCGAACGTGGCGCCATGCTTGTGAGCGCGCCGATGTCGCAGCAGACGAGCCTGACTCCCATCGCCCTGTTCAAGCTGTTGAAGGGGCTGCTCGTCTTGCTGGCGGGATCAGGCTTTCTCCGGTGGATCGACCCCGAGATCGATTCCGGTCTCTCTCCCGTGCTCGACGCCCTGCACTTGAATATCCACACACGGCTGCTGCACGCACTGGCCGTCACGGTGGATTCGTTGCGTCGCCACAGTCTGTGGTTGATGAGCCTCGTCAGCCTGGGCTATGCGGCCTTGTTATTCGTCGAGGGATTCGGCCTGTGGAGTGAAACCTCGTGGGCCGGGTATCTGACCGTCATTTCCACGTGTATCCTGCTGCCCGGGGAATTTCACGCCGTCGTTCGTGAATGGTCGATGTCGGGGCTCGCGGTGCTGGCTGTGAACATCGCTATCGTGGGATACTTGGTGCGCAGGCTCGCGGAAGAGACATTACGCTGATTGCCGCGAAATGGGCCGCGCCCCGGACGGTGACTTCTCGGGGAATTCCTAGGTGGCATCTCGATGAGGAGGGGGTATACCAACATCATTAGATGAGAGGAGATAGGCCATGGTCGAAGTCAATTCCATGTATCAGACCCGAATGAGAAACGACGACATCAAGGCACAAATCGAGAAACTTGAGGGGTTGGCTCATGTGACTGCTGTTCATCCCACCTTCGACGCCTTTGATGACGAGACCGAAGCGATCCTCACCAGAATATTCGGCGTCTCCCACCCGTATCTGGAGTCTTATAAATACGCGACCTTGGGAGAAGCCGAAGCGATCGTGAATTTGCCGGAATCGGCGCAGGAGCCTTTGACGCGAGACATGCCGAAAAAAGGTCTGCAACAGCGCCGCCAGGTGTTGCAAAGCATCCTGACCGATCTGCAGGGGCTTGAAGCGCAAGAGACCGAAGCACTTACGGGAGAAGACCGCGAGGATCCTCCCGGCCCCAGCTAACGACCGTCTGCCGGATATTCAGGGCATGGGGGCGGTGACCGCCGGTGAGTTGTGCGTAAGGTGGTCGCTGCCTCCGCGAGCCGTTCCCGGCGTCTGTGCGTCGAACGCTTCCCTCGTTGAAACACTCCTTCTCTGTCGCCGTTCATTCTGAGCCTATCGGCCCCCTTCACGAAGAAGGGAGAGATAGGCGATCAAATCTCGAATATCCTCGTCGCGCAGCAAATTCTTTGGATACATCGCCGTGCCCGGATGGCCGAGTTTGATGGACCGATAGCGGTCTTCGTCATTCTGGGAGGTCAGGGCGGCCGGATCACGCAAGTTCGCCGGCGGGTGGGGCAGCGCATTCAGTCGTGCGACCAAATCGGCGGACATCGGAGGCCGTGACCGCAGATGTCCGTCGATCCCATGGCAGATGGCGCAGCCGCCGAGTTCGTGATACAGCTGCCGCCCGCTGTTTGCGTCGCCTCGTAAGGAAAAGCCAGATGGGGGCTGGGAAGCGGGTGGCGGTATTGTGCCGCGGATGGAGGCGAGGTAAGAAAGCACGGCGAGAATGTCTTCGTCGGACAGGGTCTCTTTCGAAAGTGGATACATGGCGGTGCGGAGATGCCCGTGCCGGATCGCCTCGAATCGTTGCTTGTCGGTGGTGAGGCTGAGCGTCGCGGCCTGCCTCAGGTCGGCAGGGGCGGGATCGAGGCGCGCAATATTGTCGCGGATATGCGGAGTCAGGTCTGTCGGGAGCTGCCCCTTGTCGCCATCGACCCCATGGCAGGTCGAGCAGAGCCCCTTGCCATTAAAGAGCGCCCGGCCTTGCGCCGCCTCCTGCGGCCCGTTGCGCGGCTTGGTTGGGGACGAGGAGCCGGCCCACAGCAGCGAACCGGCAATCAATGAGATCGCCAGACAGAGGCTCGCGGGAAGCACAATTCCAGTGCGGCCTGATCGAACTGCTGGTAGCAAGAACGGCGGCATGGTGGCTGTCCGGATGATGGGGCCTTCGGGACCCGCTGTCTCCATCATAATTGAAGGGCCGGGTGCAGTGCTAGAACCGATGGCCGGGACGGGGTAGGAGATCCGCACAGGGGCTGGTCAGGCGGGGGATGATCCCGGTACAATGGCGCCCGATGCGAACTATGATCCATACGGCGATGAATATGGCGGATCACCGCCACTGCGTGGCCTTGTCCGGGTGTTTCCGGGGCAAGCTCTGCGAGCAATTGATGAACCGGCCGGGGCAGCACGTGGCGAAGGGGAGTCGCATCTACGGGCCGGGCGATCCGGCGCAGAGCGTGTTCTACCTTCGCCGGGGATTTGTGAAATTGACGTCGCTCACCGAAGACGGGCGTGAATTGATTTTGCGCCTGCACCAGACCGGCGAAGTGTTCGGCGAACTCTGTCATTGCACCGGCGAACGCCGCGAACAGGCGATTGCGATGGAAGACAGTGAGATCGTCGAACTGAGTTTCGATGAATTCATCTCCCATTTGCAAAGCAATAGACCGGCGTTTCTTCTGTTTCTCTCCAATGTTGCGCAGCAGTTGTCGGCCGCCTACGATCAAATCCAGACCCTGTCGTTCAGTAGCACGATGGAGCGTCTGGTGCGCACGCTGGGACGGCTGGCCGATGAGTTCGGCGAACCGGACGGCGAATGGATTCGCCTCACGCACTATTTCCGCCAGGACGATCTGGCGCAGATGATCGGTGCGCGCCGCGAGGTGGTGTCGACCCTCCTGAACCAATTGCGCGAGCAGGGGCTGATCACCTATGCGCGGAAAGACGGATTGCTCCTTCGTCGAGCCGAACTCGAACGCTTCCTGGGTTCCACGGCCCAATCATCCGCCCGTCTCACTGACTCCGGCTTCTAATCCGGCAGATTTTCCGCCACTGTTATCCCGCTAACTTACAGGGCCGCTCCCGTTCTCTATCCTTGCCTACCAGTGCGACCGCCACTGTCGGCTGTCCGTTGGGCCTTTACTATTTTTACAAGGAGAGAAGCCATGCGTCAGTTCATTCATGCCTGTTCAGTGCTCATGCTCAGTCTGGCCAGCGCGGCCTGTGCCCATACGGCGGATGCCCCGGTTTCCACAGCCTCCCCGGCCATGGCGCATTCAGCCAAGGTGTCTGAAACCAAGGCGGCGCTTCGTGATCTCTGGTTAGGCCATATCCTGTCGATCCGGAACGTCGCCGTTGCGACGATGGATAAAAATGCCGCGGCGCGGAGTGCGGCCGAAGCCGATGTGGTGGCGAATGCGCAGCAGATTGCCCGGTCGATTGAACCGTTCTATGGCAAGCCGGCGGCGGATCAACTCTTTACGTTATTGGCGGGGCATTACCAGGGCATTCGCGAACATCTGGATGCGACCGTCGCCGGATCGGCGAGCCAACAGGACGCGGCCGTAAAGGCGCTGACCGCCAATGCGGCTGAAATTGCCACCTTCCTCAGCGGCGCCAATCCGAATCTGCCGAAGGATACGGTGATGGGGCTGCTGATGGCCCATGCCGCCCATCATCTCACGCAATTTCAGCAACTGAAGGACGGGGAATATACGCGTGAAGCGGAGACCTGGAAGGGGATGAAGCAGCATATCTATGTGGTGGCCGATGCGCTGACGCAGGCCTTGGCCGCTCAATTTCCTGCGAAGTTTTAAGGCAGAACACAGGGCCATACGGCTGATTCTCAGCTTATGCCGGTGCGGTGCTCTTTCGGAGGCCGGACTCAGGCGGCCCGCAGCGGATCATCCGCGCGGGCCGCCTGCTTTTCGCGTCTCGACACCACCGGATGTCTCGCCTGTCCCCTGCTGAACGCTACGTAGTTCATCGTTGGTCTTTGCGCCGGTTCGACGCGCCCATTCGCCGCAAGATGCGACGATCATTGGAGCCATTCTATTTCTCGTCTTCGGTGCAGTTCATGTTGAAAATCGAGAAGCCACTTGCCTAGAGTGCGCAGTCGGTGTATCCGTTATTCTCATCAGAGGAGGACCGTATGGGAAGATTTCGTGATTGCGCAGTGTCGGGCAAAGTCTTGCTGTTGGCTCTGGTATTAAGTGTGGCCCCCGCCATTTGTCAGGCGGCTGAATGGGTGCATGAAGGGATGGCCGACGAAGGGAAGATGACGTTCGGGTTCCGGGTGGGTCCCAGTTTCATGACGCAAAGTTCCGGCCTGGCCACGACCGGTCCGGCGCTCAACTTTCAGGGTATGTATGGCATCAATAAATGGTTTCGCTTCGGGATGATGCTCGAATGGGAAAACCATAGCATTGATTCGCCGCGGAATGGATCGCTGAATACGATCACCCTGCTGCCGGTCAACCTCGAGTATCGGCCGGGCCATTTCGGCGCCCTGATTCCCTATGTCACCAGCGGGATCGGCGTAAACATCAACACGAAGGATCAAGCGGATTCGTTTGCCTGGCGATTCGGCGCGGGGGCGGACTATCCCATGACGAGCCTCTTTCAGGGCGCGCCTAAAGGCCTGATGCTGAATATGGAAACGGCCTGGAAGCGCAATTCCGCCGATGGGGACGGGTCCTCGATGGGCCTGCTCTTCGGTGTGCGCCACACGTTTTAACCGTCGCTTTTCCTCCGAACCTCTGTGCCGGGCGGTCAGTGACGGTTCTTCGTTTCTGGCGGCTCGGCCCCTTCTCACTCTGTGTGCAGCGCCTCGCCATGCGTATCCAGCCGGATCCGCGGGATCGCCGGGGTGCGCGACTTTTTGCCTCCTCCTGTTTCATTCGTCCCCAATGTGTTATAAGCTATCTGTTTCTCTAGCCGGATACTCCTGCCCTATTGCGGGTGTGTCGTCGAATTAATCCAGACCTTGCCGGATCGTACGATCGTGAGACCGTCACTTCCGAAGGCGTTCACAAGGGGGACTGAAGCAGGATGAGCAAGAAGGAAATCGATGCGGCGCGGCGACTGATGAGCCTGATGTTTAAAGCGCATCCCTGGCACGGGGTGTCTATGGGAGACCAGGCGCCGGATCTGGTGACGGCCTATATCGAAATCGTGCCCAGCGATACGGTGAAATATGAGGTGGATAAGGCCACGGGCTTCCTCAAAGTCGACCGTCCGCAGCGGTTCTCAAACTTTTGCCCCGTGTATTACGGGCTCATCCCCCAAACCTATTGCGGTGAGCGGGTGGCAGAGCTGTTCGGCGCACGCGCCGGCCGGCCGGACATGATCGGCGATGGTGATCCCCTGGATATCTGTGTGCTGACCGAGAAGGCGATTCCCCACAGCGATATTTTGCTGACGGCGCGCCCGATCGGCGGGTTCAGCATGGCCGACGGCGGCGAGGCGGACGACAAGATCATCGCAGTGATGCGGGACGATGCCGTCTATGGGACGTTGACCGATCTCAAAGAATGTCCCATGACCCTCCTCGACCGGTTGCAGCATTATTTCCTCACCTATAAGCAGGCGCCGGGCTCCACGGCACACAACAAGGTGGAGATTACCAGCATGTACGGTCGCGACGAAGCCATCAAAGTCATCCACGCCAGCCACGACGATTACAAAGCCAAGTTCCCCGAGTTGGAATTTATGTGGCCCGCCAGCATGAATAGCTAGGACTATCAAGAAAGGTTTAGCCCCTCCTCATGAAACACACCACGACGCCATCGCCCGCAGAGCCGGCCGCCAAGGGATTTTCCCCCGGATTTGCCGCACTCGGATTAGAAGCCTCGCTGTTGACCACGCTTGAAGCGCTGGGCTACGAAGAGCCCACCCCGATTCAACGTGAAGCCATTCCTCCGCTGTTGGAGGGGCGAGACCTGCTGGGACAGGCCGCCACAGGAACCGGAAAAACGGCGGCATTTGCGTTACCGCTCCTGCAGCGCATCGCGCATGGTCCACGGCAGCGGCCGACGGCGCTGGTGTTGGTGCCGACCCGGGAACTGGCCGTGCAGGTCAGCGAAGCGGTGCAGCGGTACGGTAAAGAGCTGCGGATCTCGGTGCTCGCCCTGTACGGTGGCCAGGCGATGGGGCCGCAACTGCAAGCGCTCAGGCGCGGAGTGGAAGTCATTGTCGCGACACCCGGTCGGGCGCTGGACCACCTCCGTCGCAAGACGTTGAAGCTGGCTGATCTGCAGATCGTGGTGTTGGACGAGGCGGACGAGATGCTCGATATGGGCTTTGCCGACGACCTCGACGCCATTCTTGAGGAAACCCCGGCGACGAAACAGACCGCGTTGTTTTCGGCGACCATGCCGCCGCGGATTGCGTCCATCGCCCGCCGGCATTTGAAAAATCCGATCGAAGTCACGATTGCGCGTGAGCCGGTAAAAGCCGGGGCCGCGCCGCGCGTGCAACAGACCGCCTACGTGGTGGCCCGCCAGCATAAAGTATCGGCGCTGGCGCGTGTGTTGGACATTGCGATGCCGAAGTCGGCCCTCGTGTTTTGCCGGACCCGCCTGGAGGTCGATGAAGTGACGGCGGCGTTGAACAGCCGCGGGTACCGATCTGAGGCGATTCATGGCGGCATGAGTCAGGTTCAGCGTGATCGTGTCATGCAAGCCTTTCGCACCGGTCAGACCGAGCTGCTGGTGGCGACCGACGTGGCGGCTCGCGGCTTGGATATTCCATCCGTGTCGCATGTGATCAACTACGATCTGCCCTCATCGCTGGAAGTGTATGTGCATCGCATCGGGCGCACTGGCCGGGCCGGGCGCGAAGGTGCGGCGATGACCATTGTCGAGCCGCGTGAGCAACGGTTATTGCGCGCGGTCGAGCAACACACCAAGGCGCGCATTACGATCGCGCCCGTGCCGTCGCTCGGAGATCTGCTGGCCAAGCGGCTGGAACGTACGAAGGCCTCGATCCAAGAAACGCTGGAGGCGGAAGGGTTGGAAGATTTTCGCCGTGTCGTGGACGCCTTGGCCGCCTCGGCCGATCCGGCGGATATTGCGGCGGCGGCCATCAAGTTGGTCTATCGGTCGCATGGCGGTGACCGGGAAGAAGAAGAGATTCCCGCCGTGCAGATGCGCGCGCCTGAGCCCTACCGAGCGTCACGGCCTGCTTATGGCTCGGCTCCGCAAGGGGACCGCGCACGAGCGCCTCGCGGCGGTCCGAGTCGCGGTGGTCGAGCGGCCGGAACCGTGCGTGTGTATGTCGGCGCAGGGCGTGCGGCGGGTATCCGTCCGGGCGATCTCGTCGGAGCCATTGCCAATGAAGCCGGTGTGCCGTCCCGAATGATCGGCGCGATTGAAGTTGAAGAGCGATTTTCCCTGGTGGATGTGCAGGAAGAAGCGGCGCGGCAGATTATCGAGGCGCTCGGACGGACACGCATCAAGGGGCAAAAAGTCGCGGTCAGGCTGTTTCGGGATTAGAGAGATAAGAACCGGACGCCGGTCCGTATTCCGGTGGCAGTCAGCTCTGCTTCAGCATGTGGGCGGACGAATCAGGCCTGGGCATCCGGATTGATGCCCAGGCTGAATCGCTTCGGGCCGTCAGGTGGTTTCGATATCGATCGTCACCGGCACGGGATTCGAAATGATGTCGTGGACAGGCGAAAATTTGGCCAACTCCCGCAGCTGTTCGGGACTAGCGTCCGATTTGACCGTGAAGCGGGCCCGAATGTTCTTGTAGCCGGGCCGAACCTGATCCGACAGGCCGAGGAAGCCCTGCAGGTCCAGATCACCCTCCAACGTCGATACCATCGACTCGATGCGAATGCCTCGTGCCGCCGCATGATACACCATTGAGGTGGTTAGGCATGCCGCCAGGGCATGGAGCACATATTCCGCCGGATTAGCGCCCTGATCCTCTCCTAACAACACCGGCGGTTCATCGGCGTCGAGCACAAAGGGTTTGGTGCGCACAGTGTCTTCCTGCCCTGCCCCGTAAAAGCTCTTGATGGTCGAGCGATTGTGGCCTCCGTTGAACCACTGGTTCGTGGCGCGGAATTTAAAGGCGGCCAGATCGTGGTTCTTCTGGACTGCCTGCACCGTCGCTCCCATTCGTTCCACATCGACGCCGTTGATGGTTGTTCCCATGATTGCTTGTGACATGATGCACCCTCCTGTGTGTGATCGGTTGATGATGAGTTGCCGAAATAAGCGCCGGTCGGCATTCCGGCAGAGGAATTCCCAATTCATCCCTGCACCCGTTCGAGCGAGATCTTGCCGAACAATGCTCCGCAGGGCGGCACCGTAGTGTGCAGCGAAAGGAACGTCCGCTGCACGAGACCGGAGGTCAACGGCTGCCGACGGTTCCACGGTGCAAGCGAGAGCATTCTCGCCAGCAGGCAATAGCCCGCCAGGATTCGCGCCGTCGTTCCCGCCAGCTGCATCCAGTGAATCCAGAGGAGCGGTCCCCACAATCCGGTCAGCAGCAGGCCCAGATAGGCTCCCCGTACTTGCACGGGAAAAGCAGTGATGTCGCGCGTAAGCCGGACTATGTGGCCGATCTGGACGACGCAAAGCGCCATCGCCATCCAGATTCCTGCAGGCCAACCGAAGAGCCCGGCGCCGAGCAGGCCGGCCGTCAGGAGCCAGTACCACCAGCCGAGATCATGGATTGTTTTCATCGCGCTCCTCCCGGAAAAAGGTGATTCGTGGATGACTCATGCCCGGCACTAGAGCAGAAGTGATGCCAGGGCCGTCACGTCTGTGAAAGGGCAGAATTTCAGTGAGTTAGGCAAGCAGTCGAGGCGTGACAGGTCATGACTTTTCGCTGATCGGGAAAATTCGCGAGGCCGATCATGAAATCTCGTGAGTCGCGGAGAAGACCATGGTGGACGGAGTGGGCGAGAGGTAAGACGCAGGGGGTCAACGGGGTTTTTGGATGTGCAGTGCCTTCATGCGGGAGGACAGGGTGGACGGGTTGAGGCCGAGCAGCTTTGCCGCGCCCTTCTCACCGGATACGGTCCAATTCGTGGCATCGAGCGCACGCATGATATTCGCCCGCTCCAGGACTTCGAGTTCCTTCGCGGTGCGAATCCTGTCCGGTGGGATGTCCGATCGGTCAGGTGCGGTGGGGGATGCGGTGGTTTCAGGCAGAGCGCGATCCAGGTTGAGCCTGCCGTCGGTGGAGGTGATGACGGCCCGCTCGATCACATTTTTCAGCTCCCGTATATTGCCGGGCCAATGATAGGCCTTGAGGCGCCGCGAGCAATCGGTGGTCAGGGGAGCGATGGAGCGGCCCATGCCGCTCGCAAACCGCTGCGCGAAGGTCGAGGCCAGGCGGACGATGTCGTCGCCCCGCTCGCGGAGCGGCGGGAGCCGAAGCGGAAAGACGTTCAACCGATAAAAGAGGTCTTCCCGGAAGAGACCCTCTCGAATCGCCTGAGATAGGTCACGGTTCGTGGCGGCCAGCACACGGACGTTGACGTTCTTCTTATGGGAACTGCCGACCGGGTCGAATTCGCCTTCCTGCAAGACCCGGAGTAACTTGGCCTGCAGGTCGAGAGGAAGTTCGCCGATCTCGTCGAGAAAAATCGTGCCCTTGTCGGCCAGCGCAAAGCGGCCTTCGCGTTTCCGGGTCGCACCGGTGAAGGCTCCCGGTTCGTGACCGAAGAATTCGCTTTCGATGAGTGTGGCGGGAATGGCCGCGCAGTTCACGGTGATCAACGGTTGATCCTTCCGGTGACTGGCCTGATGGATGGCGCGGGCCGCTAGTTCCTTTCCCGTGCCGGTCTCACCGATGATCAGAACCGTGGCATCCGTCGGGGCGACTTGCGCGATATCCTGCAACACCTGTCGTAAGGCCGGACTGTCGCCGATTAAGGCGCCATCCTGATGCAGAGCCCAGAGTTCTTCCCGCAGGCGTTCGGTTTCGGCTGTGAGTGATTGAATTTTCTGTTCCGCCTCGACACGATCGCGGACGTTGCGGAGAATCACGGTCGTAAAAGTCCGACGATGCAGCTCGAAGCGGGACAGTGTGGCCTCGGCGGGAAACGATGCGCCCGCGGGACAGCAGGCGGTGAGCCCGCCTGGAATCCAGAGAGAGCGTTGCCCCTCCGGCCTGGTATTCAGGTCGGCGATGAGACCGGTGAGTCGCGCGCCATCGGCCGGGCTTACGAATCGTTGGAAACGTTGCCCCACCATCGTGGCGCCCTGGCAACGGAAGACCTTTTCGGTGGCCGGGTTCACGCGCGTGATCAGGAACCGGTCGTCCAGCACGATGATGGCGTCCATCGCGCTGCCGAGGAGCAGGCTCATGGTTTCCTCACGGTCGCGCACTTCGGCTTCCGCCCGCAGCCGTCGAAGTTCCGCAGCCGCCCGCGCGGCAAAGATTTGAAAGAGGGCCAGAATGCGCGGTTCCTCCGGAATCGGTCGCCGATCGATGACGGCCATGTGCCCGAGAACTATGCCGGTCGCGTCCTCGAGCGGCACGCCCATGTAGCTGACGGCCCCGGCCTGTCTCAGTTCTGCTTCCCGGGGGTAAATCTCCAGAATGTGGTCGGGGATGTGAACGAGTCTGGCGGTGTCGATCACCCGCTCGCAAGGGGTACCGGCGATATCGACTTCATAGTCCTGCACCCATTGCCCGTCCATCCAGAAGGAGAGTGCGCGGAGGCGTCGCCGCTCCGGGAAATATTCCGTGACCCAGGCTCCGTGTGTGCCCAGGACATCGGCAAGGTTCTTCACCAGTGCGGCGAAAAATCCGTGCCCGGTTTCCGTCGCGGTGCCCTGAAGAATCGCGCGCAGGACGGCATCGGCTTCCAGGCCATGGAGGGGGCGCATACTCTCGTGTTGTGGCGAAGGCATGATGGAGATGGCGTAAGTATGAAATGAAGGGGCGCCGGTTGCAAGGGTGTGAGGAGCCTGTCCGGCATTGACCGTTCGACTGCGGCCAACCATCCACGGTCATCGACGTCGTTCTCGGCCCGCAACAATTCTCCACGCATGTCAGCGAATACGCGTCCGGTTTGTCCGGGCCTGCGGCCTCGCATCTGTTCGCGCCTCCTTGGCCTCACTACGAAGGCAATGTCGGACAGGCTCCTAGCCCGAACTATTCCTGAATACCTGCTACGTCGTCCGATCCTCTCGCCCGGCGGAGTTTTTCTTGCTCGGCCTCCTCGACGGACTGTCAGTACGCCTGCGTCGGCCCTCGCGGGCGAAAAGCTTCGGCGGGCTTCGGTCTCGAACGTCTCGTGACGGCATTCATGAATAATCCGGACTAGACGGAACGTATGTGCCTTCCGGTAATGTTCTTGGCCCTTGTCGCCTGACCCGTTTTGCGCTACCATCCCGCACAGACATGATGCGTCTCACCCATACCGTGCCGGCCGCCTCGCAATCGTGAGGGGGGCCGACAGAGTGTGCGTCACACCTCATTACCAGAACAGTGACAGGCAGACAGTCTCTGTGGTCCCTCGCACCGGCGAGCGCTCGCGGAGAGGGTCTGACGGCCTATGACGTTTGTGGCGATCCAGGGGGATGGCGCAGGGCTGAGCGCGAGTTCCGACGATGCAAGGCGACGGGGAGGATGCGTGTTGAGATGGCGGTGACGGTTGCAGCATGGAAAGCCGTGTTGCGGGATTGGCAGGCGAGGGCGGTCGCCGACGTGTTGGCGCAGCAGCGGGAGGATTACCTCGTCACCGCGACGCCTGCGGCCGGGAAGACACGCTTCGCGCTCCGGATCGCACATCAGTATCTGGCCGATCGGGCCGCGAGTCGTGTGCTGGTGATCTGCCCGACGAATCATCTTCGAACGCAGTGGGCTTCGGCGGCGGGGCAAGTCGGCATTCAACTCGATCCGGCGCTCTCGAACGAGCAGGCCTGCGAGGCGCGCGACTATCACGGTGCCGTCGTGACCTATCAGCAAGTCTGCCTGGCGCCGGACGTGTTCCGCCGCGCCTGCCGCAATCGCAAAACGCTCGTCATCCTCGATGAGTTGCACCATGCCGGTGACGGCAAGGATTGGGGCAAGGCGCTACGGGAATCCTTCGGCGAAGCGGTCTTTCGTCTGGCGCTGTCCGGCACGCCTTTCCGCTCGGACAACAATCCGATTCCCTTCGTGCGATATGAGCAGGGCGAGAGCCAGGCGGATTTTACCTATGGGTATTCACATTCGATTCGTGACGGGGTCTGTCGTCCGATTCTGTTCCCGAGTTACGAAGGCGAACTGACCTGGTTGTCGGACGGGCGCGAGCATCGGGCCACCTTCGAAGACGGCTTGACCTTCGAGCGTCAGCGCGAGCGTCTCAAGACCGCGTTGCTCCAGGAAACCTGGCTGGGGCCGGTGTTGAGTGATGCCCATGCCGAGTTGCAGCGCCTGCGCAAACAGGAGCAGGCGGATGCGGGCGGGTTGATCGTGACCATGAATCAAGACCATGCGCGGCAGGTGGCCGATCTCGTCCTGAAGCTCACGGGCCAGCGCGCGCTGGTGGCGGTGTCCGACGATCCATCCGCTTCGAAGACCATCGAAACGTTTGCGCACCACAAAACGCAGCAATGGCTGGTGGCGGTGAATATGGTGAGCGAAGGCGTCGATATCCCGCGCCTCCGGGTCGGAGTGTATGCGACCAATGTGTTGACGGAGATGTATTTCCGCCAGGTCGTCGGACGGTTCGTGCGGATGCAGGACAAGGTGCCGAAACCGCAACGGGCCTGGCTCTACCTGCCGAAGGATGCCACGCTGGTGCATTATGCCAAGCGCATCAAGGTCGAGCGTGATCACGTCCTCGAGGAGATCATGCCGGCTGTGCAGCGGACGCTGTTCGGAACGGCCGCCACGTCGCTCAAAGAATATATTCCGCTCAATGGTGTGGCGCGACTCGATGCCTTGATCGGCGCGGACGAAGGTGAGCCCTCAGGAACGGGGAAGGGACAACCTGAGTCGGCCGTGGCGCTCCACGATCAAAAAAACCTTTTGCGGGACAAACATCGTTCTCTGGTCGGAGCCGTGGCGAGAAAGTGCGGAATGGATCATCGGCAACTCAATGCGGAATTGATCAAGCGGACCGGTGGCCGCGTCGATCAGGCGACTATTCCCCAGTTAGAACGCCGAATCGCGCTGCTGGAAAAATGGCGTGATTCCGGCTTCGATAAAAAGCGTTGAACGGTCGAAGTATGGTAAGCATATCCTGCTCGTTCAGCGAGCGCAGGAAGGTATGAAAGAATTATTGGAGAGGAAAAGGACCATGGCTGGAAATAAAAGAAAGCGGCCCGCGAGCGCGGCAGCGAAGACAGCGAAGCAGAAGGTTGTGCCGAAGGTGGTGAAGAAGGCCGCGGCCAAGAAGCAGGCTCCGGCGCGCCGTGCAACACCGACTCGGGCTCGAACATCGTCGGTGGCGGTGGTCGTCTTATCCGGTTCTACGCCCCTGCGCAGGAACAAGGCGGCCGAACTGGTCGCGGAAGAGCTGCAACTCGATTTATCGAAAGTGAATCTCTCGTCCGTGGTGAGCCAGCGGGTCGGCGAGACGGAAAAAAACATCAATCGGGTCTTCGACGACGCTGAACGCAGCGGGTCGATTTTGTTCTTCGACGAGGCCGATGCCTTGTTCGGCAAACACCGGCCCGCGAAGGACGGCGCGAGCCACTATGCCAATGCCGGAGCGGCGCATCTGCTGCAGCGCATTGAAGACCACAACGGCCTGGTGATTCTCGCCACCAACGGCAAAAGCCGGATCGATCAAGCCTTGTCGAAGCAGGCACGGGTATCGGTCATGGTGGGCATTGAGAAGAAGCCAAAGCAGAAGACGGTCTGACGAGTCGTCCGCCCCATAGCCACCTAAATAGAAGGGTAGAAGAGCCTATGGCGTATAGCTTATAGCGGAAGGCAAGAAATCGAGAGTAGGCGTGCGTGCTATAAGCCATGTGCCATCAGCCATACGCTCTGACCCCCACGCAATACGTTTCATGAATCGCGGATTCCGAGAATTATTCCGTTTCTTCGCTGGCCTCCAGACACTTCGTGCACTGTTCCAGATCGGGCATGCCATGGGCGCTGCAGAAGTGCCGATGGCAGAGGCCGCAGATCATAAAGGTCATTTTGATTCGGTCTTCCGCTTCGCAGTAGTAACAGTTCTTCGCAGTTCTTGCCTTCGGCATGGTCTTCTCCTCGAAACGTGTATCGGTTCACTTACCGGTCATTGATTGAATGCACGAGCCGGTTTCTCTCGGCGTCGGTGCGTCGCCGTTTCATGCCGGTAGTCGAGCATGAGGGGCGGCAGGACCTGAAACCATGACAGGGGGCGGCATGGCACCTAGGCCGAGTTAGCCTGAGGCGCTAAGGGCAGCTAGGGGTGTGATTGTGCTCGCGTTCACCATTCCATGTGGCATTCAAGCACCTGCTGAAATACCGATTCGTTATAACACATTTTAAGAGCTGTGGTGTCGATCCGGCTTTTGTGCGCGGCGACGAGGTCAGGTGTTGGGCGGGAGCCCCGGTCGTTCTGATCGTTGCAGCGCATGGTGAATGGCTTCAGCCGCCACGCGGTTGCCCTCATCCGTCCAATGCGTATCGTCGGGCAGGTAGGTCGGAATGCCGGTGCGCGATGCGGTCTTCAGCGCCGGAGTAAGATCGACATACTCAATGCCGGGATCCAGTTCCGCCAGCAGCCGCTGCATCTGGTTGGGTAGATCGCTGACACGCCATTGGCGAATGGCATCCGTCGTCAACGATACGTTGTCGAGGTCATGATAGACTCGAAATTTTTCCGGAACAAAGGCCACAAGGAAGCGGATATTCCGTTCACGGCAAAGTTTTGCTGCTTCGATGAGAGGAACGACAGCCTTGCGAAGAGTCTGGTCTGAGATCCGTTCTACTTCGGCAGAGGCGAAAAATACGGTCGTCGCTCTGTGCGTGGTGTCGTGAAAATCGGCCCGGAGTTCTTTGAGGGAATCATCCGGCGTGCATTGCCGGTCCGAGCGGAACAGAAGGGCCGAGACATTTCTGCTCAATGAACGGAACCAGAAATCCTGCCACCAGCCGCTGCCGGAACGGAGCATCCTCTCGTCGTATTTCTCCGCATCGGAAAAATCGTTGCCTTCAAAAAACGCCCAGATCACGGTCTTGGGTGCGAGTGGTAAGCCGAACCGCCGCAGGACGGTCAGTTCCTGCTGAGGACCATATCCTGCATGGCCCAGATTGGCGACAGACTTGCTCCGAAGTTCACTCAGCCGTGTTGTGATTAGGTTGTCGTCGCGCGTGAAGTACCCTTCCATGTACGAATCTCCGATCACCACGATCTCGGCCGATTCGAGGTCGCGGGCATTACGAAATCCGTTACGATCATACTGTACGGCCACGGTTCGCGCCGGATCGGGAGGAATGCAGAGCGCCGCGCCGATGTTTCCCTGGTACGGCGTTTCATACTGATAGTGCGGATCGTGCCGCCACAAGAGTTCCTTGTCGAACCGTCGTCCCGCTACGCTCAGGGCCGTGCCGGATTCGTACGAGCCGAAGAGGGCCCGGTAATCGACGAGGTCGATCAGGACGGCTCCTTCTGCGAGCACCCAACAGAACAGGAGCGAGCCCGTCGTGAGAAGGAAGCGTGTTCCCGCTTCAGGGAGCGATACTTGCCCGAACATTCCATACAAGGCCCAGGCCAGCAGATAGGCTGAAAGTGCATTGTCGAGGAGGTGCCGGATGTTCGTCACCCCGGTGAAGAACAGCAGGCCGTATCCGGCAAGGAAGGTCACAAAAGTGAGAACGACCACTATGCCTCTGTATCCCTTATGTCGCATGGCAAAACAGTGTTTCGATGAATTGATTCATTCGTCGGTTGTCGGTTGAACGATCAGTCCAAAAGCAGGCACGTTCCTGTGCTCGCGAGAGCAGCGGCCTGAGTGTCCAGTATTACTGGACACTCAGGCCGCTGTCAACTGCGGAGAATCGCTGCGCGTCTGCGGTGATGGGGTGACGATGGTCGTAACTATGGTGACGAGTGCGGGGAGCATCGCTGTCGCGGGACTCAGGAGGCGCGTGATCGTTACCGGCTGTGTGAGGTAGAGTTCCGGCGGATTCGCGCGGAAAGCCGCCGTTGTCGGGGCAATCGCAGCCGTCCGTCAACCTTCCGTGCCGACCACTTCTTCTCGCAGGAGGAACTTGATGGACGGGTTGGATTTGACGCAGTAGGCCAGCAGATGCTCGGTCGTAAACAACATCACGCCGCGTCCTTGCTGGTCGACGAGGCGGATGGTATCGGAGGGCCAATAGACGGCTGAAATGGCTGCCGGATCACCGACGATCCAGCGGGCCAGCGCATGGGGCAGGCGTTCGACAGAGGTCTTGACCCCGTACTCGTTTTCAAGGCGGGACATCACGACATCGAACTGCAGTTCGCCCACCGCGGCCAGCACCGGCTCACGACGCACGTGATCCGGTGAATAAAAGATTTGCATGACCCCTTCTTCTTCCAGCTGCTTGAGCCCCTTTTGAAACTGTTTGTGTTTCGAAATGTCCTGCGTGCGCAAGAGGCCGAAACATTCCGGTGGAAAGTGCGGAATGGGATCGAAGGTCAGCGCGGGATCCGAGGTCAGGGTGTCTCCGATCGTGAACAGCCCGGGGTTGACCAATCCGACGACATCGCCGGGGTAGGCCTCGTCGATCGTTTCGCGGTCGCGGCCGAACAGGCGATGGGGGCGTGTCATCCGGATCTTGCGGCCCAGCCTGGCGTGATGGACCATCATGTCTTTTTCGAAGCGGCCGGAGCAGATGCGGAGGAAGGCCATGCGGTCGCGATGCTGCGGGTCCATGTTCGCCTGAATCTTGAACACGAAGCCGGAGAACGCTTCGTCGGTCGGTTGTATCAACCCCTGGGCCGTCTGGCGCGGTCCGGGAGGCGGCGCGAGTTTGGTAAAGGCATCCAGGAACGGCCCGACGCCGAAATTGGTCAACGCGCTGCCGAAGAAGACCGGCGTCAGTTCACCCGCGAGGAACCGGTCGCGATCGAATGAGGTGCCGGCGCCCGTCAACAGCCCGATCTCTTCCTGCAGCGGCCCATAGGCCTCGCCGAGGGTTTCCGCCAGTTTCGGATTGGGAAAGGCCTCGACCGTCATCGGGGCGCGACGCTGATTGTGCGCCGTGCGCTGGAAAAACAGTACCTGGCGGTGTTGAAAATCGTACACCCCTTGAAAGCCGGACCCTTCGCCGATCGGCCAATTGAAAGGCACCGCCGTCATCCCCAGGGTGCGCTCGATTTCATCCAGCAGGTCGAACGGATGGCGGCCCGGCTGGTCCATCTTGTTGATGAAGGTCAGGATCGGGATGCCGCGCTTGCGGCAGACGGCGAAGAGCTTCTTGGTCTGCGGCTCGATACCCTTGGCGCCGTCCAGCACCATGACGGCGCTGTCGACCGCCATGAGCGTGCGGTACGTGTCTTCGCTGAAGTCCTGGTGGCCCGGTGTGTCGAGCAGGTTGACCCGCGCGCCTTGATAGTCGAACTGCAGCATGGTGGAGGTGATCGAAATGCCGCGCGCCTGCTCCAATTCCATCCAGTCGGACTTGGCTTGGCGCTGGGTGGAGCGGGCTTGCACTGCGCCCGCCAGGTGCACCGCGCCGGCATAAAGCAGCAGCTTTTCGGTCAAGGTTGTTTTTCCGGCGTCCGGATGGGAAATGATGGCAAACGTGCGCCGTCGCAGCACTTCTCGCCGCAATTCATCGGCCGCAGATTTCTCAACCGGCAGGGACATAGCGCTTCTCTTTGTGGTTAGGGAAAGCCAACGGGACAGGGGATCGGGGCATCGCCTGGTGTCGCTGGACGATAACTCTTTCTTTTATCAGTCGGAGGGGGGTGGGGGCAAGGAGGGGAGGAGACGGGCGTGCAGCCTGGTGCTCCCGTGCTCGCGCGACGCGCGGTCGCAGACTCCCCTCGTTGGACGCGCGCAATTGGTGACCATCGGCTGTCCGCCCGGGGAGAGGCTTAAGATGGCGCGCGCAGTGAGAGATCACGCAGGCTCCCTAGCCCGGACTATTCATGAATACCTGCTCCGTCGTCCGATTCTCTCGTCCGGCGGGGCTTTTCTCGTTCGGCCTCCTCGACGGACTGCACGTACGCCTCCGTCGGCCTCACGCGCGAGAAGCCCCGGCGGGCTTCGGCCTCGAACGCCTCGCGACAGTATTCATGAATAATCCGGGCTAGGTGGGAGCGAGGAAAGGGGGGCTCGACGAATAAGCTTCACTTTTCACGAGGTGCGAGGAGCGTTGAACAGAGGACGCTGTATTGGAAATCATCGAATCGTTGTATCTCTTTTGATACCGTGCCCGATGGTTTAGATACAAGCTGGGTTCGCCCGAGGGGGGACGGATAACAAATACGGCCATTTACATCACGTCAAAAAATAACCTGAAAGCGAGCGTCGATGGCTTTGGCGCATGCCTTGCTTCTCCTCAAAAGTCGTGATGCGCATAATACCTGCGGGGCATGCCGATGGCTACCATTCAAGAGTCGCCAGTGGATCGCTTCTGCGGTGTGGTCATAAAAGACGAAATTGCCGGCAGCGTGGTGTATCCCAAGGCGAGTGATCTCCTCGCCCATTATTACCGCTGCAGGAGCATCGATGGAGCGTCGGCTGGTGCCATCGCAGCGGGGGTTGCATCAGCGGCATTGTACCGGCTCCTGGGCCGGGTTCGACCTGATCGAGAACATCCGCCGGGGTATAAAGAGCCGATGACCCAGGAGCAACGCCGAAAACTGGATGCGTTCGTCACTGCGCTGCGTGATCTCGCGACTGTCATGACGACTCTGGCCCAGCCGATCCCGTTCAAACCCATCCCCGCCCCGGAGCTGCGGTCCATTCGCCGCTGTAGGGTCGGAGCCGGTGGGTCTTGCGCAGAAGCCCCGACCACCCTGATACGGATTTATCCGAGCGCGGATCTAGAAGCAATACGTAATAAGTAAAATGACTGTTATTGGGGTCAAGTTGGAGTAGGCTGGGGCCGGTGTTGCTGTTGCAGTATCGCCTTGATCCGTAACACGTTTCCCCGCCGGTGCGAGGAGATCTTCGTTGGCCGGGGAAGGTAAGAGAGGGAGGGCGCAGCGCTAGAAAGATGGATCTTGATCGCGCGAATCACATCGTGTTAGTTGCAGACTGGAACAGGGCTCGTCTTGAGCGCATCAGAGAGGTGTTTCGCTCTTCTTACCGCGTCGAGCCGGTTTCTAGGTGCGATCGGATCCTTCCCACGGTCCATCGCCTGGCTCCCTCGGTCGTGATTTTCCCGCTCCGCTGGCGTCACGTTGCCGACGCCTGCTCTTCGGAAGTGTGCTTGGGGGATCGAGTCCTTGACGCGGTGATCGGACTCCCTCAGCCGCCGCTGGCGGTCGCCTTCGCCGAGTCTGCTCAATATCTTCCGCTGCCGGAATACTGTTCGCCCTTTGCCAAAGGTGCCACCGCGCTGTTGGACGAATCCGATCCGAGGTTCTATCAGGAGTTACGAACCAAGGTCATCACCGGTCTGAAGCGGATCGGAGAAAGCGATAGAAGGGCGCATTGTGTTCCCGCACTCCTCGCTTTGGCGGGATCGAGTCCCGCGATACACGGCATACGAGACCAAGTACTGAAGGCAGCCAAACTCAGTGACGCTCCGGTGTTGATTACCGGCGAGTCAGGAACCGGCAAAGAAGTCGTGGCGATGGCCATCCATCGTTTGGATGAGACACGCGCAAAGGGCCCCTTCATTGCCGTCAATTGCAGCGCCGTTTCGAGTTCGCTGGCTGAAAGCGAATTCTTTGGCCATAAGCGCGGCGCGTTTACGGACGCCAATTCTGATCGTCAAGGGTATTTTCGAGCCGCCCACGGCGGAGTCCTCTTTCTTGATGAGATCAGTGAACTCGATCAGAGTTTGCAACCCAAGTTGCTCCGTGCGCTTCAGGAACGATCCGTTCGTCCGGTCGGAGAGGAAAAGGAGCAGACAATCGATATCCGGATCATCGCGGCCAGCAATAAAGATTTGCCGGCGGAGGTTGCGCGCGGCGCGTTTCGTATGGATCTCTACCAGAGGCTCGACGTCCTGTCGGTGCGTCTACCGCCCCTGAGGGCGCGTAAGGAGGACATTGAACCGCTGGTGCGGTTTTTCGTGAAGAAACACGCCTCTTGCTACGCGGGAGTGATTCAAGCGATCGATTCACGAGTGCTCGAACTCCTCACGACGCTCGACTACGAGGGCAACGTTCGGGAATTAGAAAACCTCGTTCGAAAGATCCTGTTCCATAAAGAGACAGGCGACACCATTGCCATGGCGGATCTTCCCTCGGAGATTGTCGCCCGCATGTGCGACGGTCATCTCTCTGATAGCCTGGAGATCTTCGCTGACGCGCTTCTTGAGAAGGTCAAGCAGGGATTGTCGTGCACTGAGGCACTCGCGGAGTGTGAGCGGCTCTTGCTCGCACGAGCGATGCAAGAAAGTCACGGCTCTCGCTCGAAGATGGCCGCCATTCTCAAGCTGTCCCCGCGCACCCTCTTCAACAGACTCCGAGCCCGTGGATTACTTGCCCCTACGCAGCAGCTCGAGCAGCATTAACCTCAATCCGAAAAGAATTCCCCGGTCGAGGTCCGTCGCGGCGGGCGAGTAAGAAATTCGCGCGATCGCCGTACCACCCGCTGCGGCGCGCGCCCAAGTCGATGGGATGATTTTCGGATCGGGGCTAAACATCGGCAACGTTTTTCCTGCGACTGCTCCTGTCGCTCCGCAACGATACTGATCTGCAAAGACAAAGACTTAAGGAAATATCACGAGCACCACGCTGGGTGGAGCCGGAAAAATGTTTCTTCCTGTTCCGCTCGTCACAACAGAATGAAAGAGCGTAACTCTATACAAAATCTTAGATTTTTTTGCCCGTATTTTCCTGTAGCACTGGTACGAAAGATGTAAGAGCAAGGGGCAGAAGTGTTTCTAGATTTCGTAGGCGTGAGGCGCATAGCTCCAAACAGCAGCGCCATGGGGCTCGCATTGGCAACCATACTATCTACGAGACAACGAGCCATGTGGAAGGAGGTGACGCGTCTGCCTTATGAGCGCTCAGCTGTCTCAACCGCGATTCGTTTCTAACCGCTAGGAGGAGGATGTCATGAAGAAAGTGACGATGACGACAGCAGCCTTGGCGTTGGCCTTTGGCCTGTCACCTATCGCAGGAGCCCAAACAGTCGACAACGGCAGCGCCGCGGCATCGGATCATTCTAAGGCTGCGGTAAAGACCAATAACAGCACGAATGACAGCTATAACGAGAAGACGATCAACGTCGATAAGACCATTACTAAAACGAATACCGACTCCAATAACGATGGAAAAGCAAAAGCGTCCGGACCCTTTGGGGCGGCGGCCAACAACCACTCGACGGCCAGCACTTCGTTGAGCTTGGCCTTGACCAACGCCTTTAACAAAAGCTCCGTGGTCAATGTCACCAAACTCGATGGATATGTGTCCGGTAACAGAATCAGCCACATCGGCAATTACGGAGGCGACGCCTACGCGAAAAGCAATGGCGGCCCTGGCGGCGATGGCGGCTACGCCACAGCCAAAGCCCGATCCGGTGATGCCTATGGTGGCGACGGTGGCAGAGGTGGCTATGCCAAGGCCAATGGCGGCTATGCCGACGGTGGCAAGGGTGGTTATGCCGACGGCGGCAAGGGTGGCTATGCGGCCGGCGGTGCTGGCGGTAGTTCTAATGGCAACAATGGCGGCCAATCCAATGGCGGCGACAACTATAACAACACCGCCCGCGATGCTGAATGGACAGGCGGCCACGGCGGGTATGCCCAAGGTGGCAACGGTGGCCAGGCCCAGGGTGGAAACGGTGGTCAGGCAACCGGTGGGAATGGTGGTACGGCAACCGGTGGGCGTGGCGGCGATGGCGGCTACGCGTCCAGCGGCTACGCGGACGCGCATGCCGATGGTGGAAACGGTGGAAGGGGCGGCAGAGGAGGGGACGCGTACGGCGGAAGCGCGGGAACCTTCAATGCCTCGAACACGCTCTCCGGGTTGAGCGGCGCCGCCGGCGTGACCGTCGCCATTCAGAACACGGGGATGGCGAGCCTCCAGCAGGTGGGTGTCACCACAATGGCGAATGTCACGGTCGGTCGCTAAGCAGGATCCGGCTGGAGGAGCAGCCGCTCCTCCAGCTCTCCTGCCCCATTCATGATCAGAGAGGGCGCCATGCGTATCTTCCTATCAATAGTGGTGAGTGTCCTGGGGCTCTGCTTGGGCACAGCTCACGCCGGCCCGCCGGACACGACGCCGGTGAGCTCCTGGGGCCATCCAGTTCCGTCGGCCCAGTTGGACGCTCAACGTGGCGGAATGGATCCCGGCCCGGTCACGATCAATGCCAACATGCTGAACGCCAAGCTGTTCGACAATTCCGCCACAGGCAACGTGACCGGAAATAATACTGTGACCGGCGGCGCATTCGCCGGAGCGAGCGGGCTTGCGACCGTCATCCAAAATTCAGGCAACAATGTGATCATTCAGAACGGCACCGTGCTGAACTTAACCTTGCAGTAGCACTCCATGCCGACGAAACATGCGATAGGGTTTGTGATCGCCGTGATGCTGTCTGCCGCTTCCGGCACGATGGCGGCCACGGTCGAGGTCACTCCGGGGGTCGGAAGTCGCATGTTGCTTCAGGTCTGGAGCATGCGCGAGCTCAAGCTCCGGTCTGTCATCCTCCAAAAATATGATTTCAGCTGCGGCTCGGCCGCCATCGCCACGCTCTTGACCTACCACTATGGAAATCCCATGACGGAAGAAGTGGCGTTCCGGACGATGTTCGAGCACGGCGATCAAGAAAAAATCCAGCGCGAAGGATTTTCGCTCTTAGATATGAAACGGTTTTTGGACGCGCAGGGCTATCGCGCAGATGGGTTTGAGGTTTCTTTGGACGACCTCTCGAATGCCGGCATTCCTGCGATCGTGCTGATGGTGGATAACGGGTATTACCATTTTGTGGTGGTCAAAGGCATGCGGGACAATAAGCTGTTGCTCGGCGATCCCGCAGTCGGACTGCGGGTGGTGTCGCGCGGGGAATTCGAAGCCGCCTGGCCGAATCGTATCGTGTTCGTCATCCATGACGCTCCGACACGCGGGGCATTCAATACCGCCCGCGATTGGAGCGTCCGTCCGAGATCGCCCCTTGGACAACCGGTCGGGGCAGACACATTGAACAGTATTCTGCTGTTCCGACCAGGACGGAGTGATTTCTAATGATTCCCTGTGTGATCGCGAGTCGTCACATGACTGCCGGTCTGATGGGGGCGCTCCTCTGCATGGCGGGTATGGCTCCAGCCATGGCACTCGAAGCCGGGGAAGACTTTGCGCAGCGGCCACCGGTGAGCGAAGCGGTATTGGACCAGATGCGAGGGGGATTTCAAAGCAGCCCGAACAGTCCCGTCCTGGCATTCGGCATCGAGCGGAATGTGTTGGTCAATGGCAAACTCGTCAGTTCCACGGTGCTGACGATCCCCAGCTTATCCCAGCTTGCCGGTAATACGAGTGACGCCTTCAAGCTCATCCAAACCGGCGGCGGCAATGCGGTGCTCCCCGGCATGTCTTCGTTGTCACCCTTTATGACCGTCATGCAAAACTCTCTCGACAATCAAACCATTCAGCAGCAAACCGTCATGAACGCCACAGTGGCCGCGCTCGGTTGGGCCCGATCGCTCGCACTCGGCAACGCGCTGACTCAGGCCACCATGGGTACGATCCGGCATTAAACATGAATCGCCCACAGCAGCCGATGCCGGTAGATGGCGGTCGTCGCATCAAGCCCTCCTACTCGAACATACATGTCTAGCAGGCTGCGGAACAACTCGATTATTGCGTCATGCGTCGCGTTTCGCACAGGGGCCGTCTCGCGTCAGAATAACCCACAGGATGCGCAAAAAGGCTGTCCAGCAAGGCCGCAGCGAACGAAGAGGCGAATCGTACTCGTGCCGTACGGTGAGCCTCTGAGTGATGCGAGAACGCCGCTGGCGGACGTTTTCCGCATCCTGCTAGGGGCGCTGCACAACGTCGTGATCATCGATCGCGTGGTTCGGTCACAGACATGGTGCGTCTATTTCGTCCACGTGAAAGATGATGACCACTCTTGTCTCGACGTCGGTCTATTTCTAAGCCGCACCCTCTCGCAACGCAATCACGCAATATTGATAGCACAACCAGCACCGGAGGCCCGGGATGTGCCATATAAATCGATACGGCCAGGGACAATCCATCAACCTGTCGAATAATCCAGGACGATCTCGTCACATCTTTTGGACGGCGTTCTGTATGTGGCTGACATTCATGCTCATGGGGTCCGAGATTGGTGCGGCCCAGCGTGGGATCGTTGAGAGTTACGCGGAACAGTTGGAAGTCCACAAGTCGGTACACGTTCGACGGCCGAAAGCACGACGGCCACCCAACACATCGCAATATCTCGTCGCAAGCGACCAGCCTTATGGACCGCAGCGCTCTGAGCGGGATGCGCCCGCCGCACAAGACGCCTCCGCGCAAGGCGTGACCACCGGCAGCCCCGTGGGGGTGGCGCCGGAGAGCCCACAAGAAAAGCCTCTTCCTCCATGGATGGCTCGGACATTTGATTTGCCCGGGGCCGGCGTGTTGACGCCCAAAGGCACCTTGATCGTGGAGCCGTATCTGCAATATGCCCATCTCAGCAGCAATCGAGTGACGCTGACCGGTTTTACCATTGTCCCGGCCCTGACGATTGGTCTCATCAACATCCAAGGTGTGAGCCGGGACATTTATACCGCCGCATTGGTCGGGCGTTACGGATTGACGAATCGACTGGAGGTCGAGATGAGGGTGCCCTATCTGTATCGGGAGGATTCGATTACGCAACGACCTCTTGCCACGCCATCTACGGCTGATACCGTCTCGACCGCCAACGGGTCTGGTCTCGGAGACGTTGAAGCAACGGGCCGGTATCAAATCAACAAAGGTGGGCCCGACGAACCGTATTTCGTGGCGTTCACGCGATTTAAGAGCACGACCGGGAAAGGCCCGTTCGAAGTCCCTATAAACCCGATTACGGGGTTCCAAACAGAATTGCCGACGGGGTCTGGTTTTTACATTCTCCAACCGGGCTTTACCGCCCTCTTTCCCAGCGATCCCGCGGTGCTGTTCGGTAGTATCAGTTACATTTGGAATATGTCGCGTAATGTAGGCGGGCAGATCGGGCGGATCGATCCTGGAAGTGGGGCCAATGTGAATTTAGGCCTCGGCATTTCGCTGAATGAAAAATTGTTTTTGACTCTGGGGTATGACCATACCGTTTTTGAGAGGCCGACTTCTGCATCGAACCTGCTCCTCACGACCACGCCGCAGGTCACTCAAATCGGGGTCTTGCTCATTGGAGGGGCGTATCGCTTGAACGATCGCAGCTTTGTGAATTTCGTCGTCGGAGTCGGCGCGACACGGGAAGCACCGGATCTCCAAGTGACGGTCCGCATTCCGACGGCAGTCCTTATCGGGAATTAGTGTGAGCCGCCTTTGAACGTGGTCATCCGCGATGACGCGCGGGGGGATCAATCTGAGGGGCTTCGCAAAGGGAGTTCCGCTGTATGGTGCGGAACTCCCTTTATCGAACCGGAGTCATGCGACGGTTATTTGCCCAAGGGATTGGTCAACGCGCCCTTGGCACCTTCCTTGATGCCTTTGACGTCTTCTTTCACCTGCCCTGCGCCCTGCTTCGTTTTTTCGAGGTCTAATTTCTTGGCGTCTTCTTTTGTTTGAGTCGCATCGGTTTTGAGTTTGCCGGTGGCTTCTGTTAACGACTTGCCCGTGCCTTTCATCGCTTCTTTCCCTTCCGCGACCAGGCCCTCGGCCTGGGCTGACGGCGGAAACGACGAGACTGAACCGACACCGAGGCCCGCGGCGACGGCGATGGCGACGATCAATGACTTCTGCATGATGAGCCTCCTTGGTGAGTGGCACCATTCGCTGCATGGGGATGAGGGCGCTGGCACATGGTCGACTTGTCCAGGTCAATGCCATGCTCCCGTACGGCACTATAGCAGGATCTCAGAGGTATTGTTCTACGATCCTCGCTCTCGCGAGATAGCGGACTGATTGTTGCTGAGGAGGTGCATGCCACAAAACAATCATGTGCTTTCTAGAGTCGAGGTGGTAAGGCATGGACCTGTCGACTCCGAGAAAGTAGAATGCCCCCGTTCATTATTCCGGCGATGGATCATGGACTAGATGGAAGTAGCAAATGCGAACCCATCCTACAGAAATAAGTTCGATCAGACTATGCCGCATCTTTAGTGTTCAGCAAGACCGTTAGCGCCAATGCAACTACCCGATGGACTCTACGATAAGCTCTTGACTGAATCAGTCGCACAGTTAATCGCTGACCTTCCAGATTCGTCAGGACACACCTGTTCAATATTGCCATTAGAAGAAGCATCAGAGCGAATCGCGGACGCCCTCGCCATGCAAGTAGTACGCCTGTTAGATGAAATCAGGGCGCAGGGAGCAGAGAAGGCAAAACGACAGCTCGATCTCGTGAACGCACTGCTAGTTCACCTTAGGCAGCAAACAGAAGGAGATGTGGACCGGCTAGTCGAGCCTCCTCAGATTCTTCGAGCGATTCACAGCATCGGTGCTGCTCCGGCCTTCCCAGCGACTGGACTCGCTACTCCTTGGCTATTTACTACGGGCAAAGGTTCGCCACCCCTTTTGACGGAACTCCGCCGAGAGATTGCCTGTTGCGACCAAGTCGACATTTTGGTCAGCTTCATCACAGTGGCCGGTGTTCGAAAATTGTTCGATATTCTCCAACTGGCCACTGCCGTGAACGCTCTGGGTCAGCCACGAACTCGCCTGCGAATTCTCACCACCACATACACTGGTGTGACTGAGATGGAAGCGCTAGATTATTTCGCGCGTCTGCCAGGCTGCGAAATCAGGGTTTCACTTGATGGAAGGCGCACACGTCTCCACGCAAAGGCCTGGATATTTCATCGCAAAACGGCCTTTGGATCGGCCTATGTGGGTAGTGCGAATCTATCGGGATCAGCCCTGCTTGGAGGGTTGGAATGGACGGTTAAATTTACGGAACAAGGGCAGGCTGGGTTATTTGCTCGCGCGCAGGCGCACTTCGAGACACTTTGGAACGATGGCGAATTCCAACAATACGATGCCGCCAACCCGGACCACCGCTCTGAGCTGTCGCGTGCCTTGAAGCGTGAGACAGGTGATCAGGTCTCTGCAACAACAACGTTTTTTGACCTTGAGCCAAAGGATTACCAGAAGGACATGCTGGAGCAACTCACCCAGGAGCGAGAGCACGGCAGGTTTCGCAACCTCATTGTTGCAGCGACAGGCACAGGTAAGACGGTGGTTGCAGCGTTTGACTATCGTAGTGCATGCCAAGTTCTCGGCGGACGCCCGGGTCTGCTGTTTGTGGCGCACCGTAAAGAGATTCTGATGCAGGCTCGCCGAACGTATCGGGAGGTGCTGCGGGACCACTCCTTTGGTGAGCTGTTGGAGGGCGGTTCTGAACCGCACAGCTACGAGCATATATTCGCCACCATCGATAGTGTGTGCACACGCAACATTGTCGCAAGATACGGCCCCGGTTATTGGCACACGGTCGTTATCGATGAGTGTCATCGGTTGGCAGCGGACCGCTTCGATGTGTTCGCGAAGGCAGTTTTTCCCAAGGTGCTGCTTGGCCTCACTGCCACACCGGAGCGTTCAGACGGCCAATCAATCTTTCCGTACTTTGATAATCGTCCCGATGGCTCGCCCGCCGTCGAGTTACGTCTTTGGCACGCGCTGGACCTTCAACTCCTCAGTCCGTTTGAGTATTACGGTTGCGACGATGACACTGACTTTTCTGAGGTGCCTTGGGATAGACCTGGCGAGCGAGAAGTTATTGACAACCTTGTAACCGGGAACGACACCCGGGCGAGACTCGTTATCAACGAATGGCGGCGACTGACTGGCGATCCCAAGCGGAGCAAGGCGCTCGTTTTTTGCGTGAGTGTCGCACATGCCGAATTCATGACGCGGAAGTTCAACCAGGCCGGACTGCCCTCGCTCTGCATCGTTGGTTCCACGGATCAGGATATTCGCCGCCAAGGACCTGAACGGTTGGCGCGTGGAGAACTGTGTGCTCTCGTGACCTGCGATCTCTATAACGAGGGCGTCGACCTGCCTTCGGTTGATACACTGCTCTTGCTTCGCCCCACACAAAGTCCTGTGCTCTTCCAGCAGCAAATTGGGCGTGGCCTGCGTCTTCATGAAGGCAAGCAAAGTTGCCTTATCTTGGATTTTGTCGGGCGATACCGGGAGGATTTTCGATTCGACCGGCTGCTGTCGTCGATTACTGGGTTATCGCGAGGCCAGATGGTCGAATCAGTAGAGAAGGGATTTACTTCCCTTCCACCTGGGTGCCTCATTCAACTGCAACAATTCACTAGAGAGCAAATCCTTCGGAATCTACGGACTGCTATAAACCAATCGTGGCGACGCCTCCGTGGTGAGCTTCAGAGCTATGCCGCGCTACGTGGACGGGCGACGATCCATTTCGCAGACTTCCTGCATGAGCAGGCGGTGCAACTTCATGAGATTTATCGTAACCATGGCCGTAGTGGATGGACTGCTTTGCGACGCGATGCTGGCCTACTATCTACACCTGAAGGCCCAGAGGACGAATATTTCGGTCGACGTTTTTCAGAATTGTTGCACTATGATGATCCCCAACAAATCGATCTTCTGCTTCGTGTGTGCGAACCTGCGGTACAATACCAAATCCTCAGCGACTATGAACGCTGCCGACTCCAAATGCTTGCGTATCAGGTGGACGGTCAGCATCACCAGATAGGTAGCGGTGAAACTTTTCTCAGCCGACTCTCGCAAGTTCCGGAAGTCTATGCTGAATTGGGCGAACTAGCTCAAGTCTTCCGTGCAAGAGGTAGCTTACGTTTCCGGCCGGTGCCTGGCTTAAGCGACGTACCTTTGTGCCTTCATGCGAGCTATGGCATTCGTGAAATACTCACCGCACTTGGTTGGTTGACTGCTGAACGGAGAATTCCTTTCCAAGCGGGTGTGCTTGCACTAAAAAAGCGGAAGGTGGAGTTGCTCTTTGTGACTCTCGATAAGTCAGAGGGATTCCACGATCGCATTGCCTACCGTGATTACGCCATCAGCACTGAACGATTTCACTGGCAGAGCCAGAATTCAGCCGGACCTGATACGCCGGCCGGTCGACGGTATCTTGAAAGTCCCGGTAATGGGTGGTCGTTCCAGCTTTTTGTCCGCCGAACCAAAGGCGATCCCTATCGTGCTTGTGGTCCAGTCACGATCGAAAAGGTAGAAGGAGCAAAGCCAATGTCCATAGAATGGAAGCTCGGGGTTCGCCTTCCGGTCAGCTTATTTCAAGAATTCAGCATTCTGAGGGAGCAGTAATACGCACTCTGAGTAATTGGTGAGGGTAGGAATGGCGTCATCCAGATTGGCTTGCCTTGATATGGAGGATATATGCCAACCAACGAGGAAAGAGCAGAACGCGCCAGGGAAGTTCTCAAGATATATGCTGTGCAATTTGGTGATCCTTATGATCCACGCGGTACGTTGATCGATGTGTTGACGGATCTGATGCATCTGGAAGCCAGAGAGCCTGAATTAAGCCTGGAATTTGATAGTAGTCTGAAAATGGCCAAGTTTCATTTCGAGGCTGAGACCGAAGATTGCCTCGATGCTTGACGAAATGAAAGAAGAGGAAGCCTCGCTAGCCACACAGAAATGTCACTGATCCTTCATGAAACCCAGCCCTCGATTTCCCTGAAACGCGTCCTGTGCGCATATGACGCCGGGTCCATGCCAGACTTGCTTTTTACGGTATCCGAGCATAGCCTAATCGATAGAATCGGGAAGAGGGGAGCCTCCATGGCAAAGGCCAAAGCTGAAGCAATAGAGATGATCAAGCAGTTGCCGGATGATGTAGCGACGAGCGCCATCATGGAAGAGCTGTTCTTCAAACAACAGGTTGAGAAGGGCCTCCAGGATGTGGCGGAAGGCCGTGTCCTCACTCATCAGGAATTGAAAGAATGGCTCAACGGCGCAAGTCCGTTGGTCGCTGACTGCGGAAGCGATCTTCATTCCCCGCACCGTTTAACTGCATGAGCCAGCCACCTTCTATTCCCCATCCCCGCGATCCCCTGCACGGCATCACGCTGGAGACCATTATGACTACCCTGGTCGAACGCCATGGGTGGGCGGAGCTTCACCGTCGTCTGCCGGTGCGCTGTTTCCTCAACAATCCGAGCGTCAAATCCAGTCTTACGTTTCTGCGCAAGACGCCCTGGGCGCGCGAGCGGGTGGAGGGGATGTATATCGCGGAACTGCCCTGACCCTGGGCTATCCGCTTCCACCGGCTGCATCGCCTGGTTTCTTCGATTTGACCGCCCCACACACAAGGACATCACACCCACATGGCTCCGAATGCGACGATTTTCAAGGCCGTCCTCCACATTGCCGATGTGGACCGCCATTATTATGAGGACCATACGGTCACCCTTGCCCGGCATCCGTCGGAAACCGACGAGCGCATGATGGTTCGCCTGTTGGCCTTTGCGCGGCATGCGCATGAGACGCTACAGTTCGGCCGCGGACTGAGTACCGAAGCCGAGCCCGCGTTGTGGCAGAAAGATCCGACGGGGCTCATCGAGCTGTGGATCGAGGTGGGCCTGCCGGATGAGAAAGCGCTCCGCCAGGCCTGCGGTCGTGCCCAACAGGTCTGCGTCTACAGTTATGGCGGGCGTGCTGCGGACCAGTGGTGGAAAGAGAATGTGGCTGCACTTGAGCGGTTGAAGAACCTCACCGTGATGAACCTCCCGCCGGAGGGCAGCCGCGCATTGGCTGGGCTTGCGCAACGCCAGATGGAATTGCATTGCACTATTCAGGACGGGCAGCTGTTGATCGGAGACGGGACGAATGCCGTGCAGATTGAGATGACGACCCTGAAGGAATCGTGACGCATATCTCGCGAACGACGAGTTGTGGAGCATGACGGCATGAAGGAAAAGAAACGTATTCCCGTCGATGGTGAGCCGGTTCAGTGGAACAGTCCGTTTGCGGCCTTGAAGAATCTTGAACTGCCGCCGACTCAATCGCGAGATAAAACTGAAGCGCCCGTTCCGGTTTCGACAGGCCAAGCGAAGAACCGTGGCCGGGTGGATATCATCCGGCAGACGGCGCATCGCGGCGGCAAGACGGTCACGGTGATCACGGGATTCGTCGGCATCGGCCAGGCGGAGAAAGAACAACTGGCGAAAGAGATGCAGAAGGCGTGCGGCGTCGGGGGGACGGTGAAGGACGGGCGCATCGAGATTCAGGGAGACCGGCGCGACGACGTCGCCCGCATTTTGACGAAGGCCGGATTCCGTCCGGTGTTTGCCGGAGGGTGACGACGATGGCGGAGCCATTGAAAAACAGTTTCGGTGCCGATGTGCCACGCACCATCGCGCGCATGATTGCCGCCGTGTCCCCTCGATTTAATGAGCAGGCGTTCGTCCGGTCGGCGCTGGACGGGTATAACGATCTCGAGTTGATGCCGCGCGCCTGGAAGATCGCGCATGCGTTGCGACGATGGTTGCCGGATGAGTATGACCAGGCCATTCAGATCTTGCTGGCCTCGATCGAGCCGTCATCCGGGCGAGCGGCTGCCCCGGGTATGGGCGCCTTTCTGTTCCTTCCGCATGTGTTCTTCGTGGCCGAATGCGGGCTGGATCATTTCGAAGCCTCCATGCATGCGCAATATGTGTTGACGCAACGGTTCACGGCGGAGTTCAGCATTCGCCGTTATCTCGAACGTCACCAGGCGGCCACCCTGGCACGCTTGGGTGAATGGGCGACTGATCCCAGTGAAGACGTTCGGCGCCTGGTCTCCGAAGGCACCAGGCCACGATTGCCCTGGGCGCCGCGATTGCGCGCGTTTCAGGCGGATCCGCGGCCGGTGCTGGCCTTATTGGAACGGTTGAAAGACGATCCATCACTCTATGTACGTCGCAGTGTGGCCAACAATCTGAATGACATCGGGAAAGACCATCCCGATGTGCTGGTGGAAACGGCGACGAGGTGGCTGGAAGACGCAACGGAGGAACGCCGTTGGATCATTCGCCATGCGTTGCGGTCGGCGATCAAGCGGGGAGAATCAGGGGCGCTCCATGTCTTGGGCTTCGGCGACAGGGCGCTGGTCGCAGTGGAGAAGATTCGCATCGCGCCGTCACGACCCAAGATCGGATCGTCGGTGGATATTGCGTGCGAGATGGCGAGCCAGGCATCCGGGGTCCAACGGGTGCTGGTGGACTTGCGCGTCCACTACGTCAAGGCGAACGGCACGCACAGCCCGAAGGTGTTTAAGTTGAAGACCGTGGACCTTCCGCCGAAGGGAACCATCCGGTTCAGCAAATCGCTGGCCCTCACGCAACTCACCACGCGCACACATTACCCCGGCAGGCATCGGATCGAGTTGCTCGTGAATGGCCAGGCCTATCCGTTAGGCGAGTTTCATATTACGGCAGGGTAATCGGCGCGCTTGCGTTTAGACGGCGGCGGTCTGTCGTGGATCCAGCGTCTGTCCTGTCATAGAGCCTTCCACGCTTGCCAGATACGCCTGCGCGACCTGATCGGCAGGGATGCCGATGGAGGGGTCCATACCTCTGGCGATCAAGGTTTCCGTCACCCAGGGCGGGCTGACGACGTTCACGCGCAGGCCGCGCGGCAGATCGATGGCGGCGGCGCGGACAAATCCTTCCAGTCCGGCATTGACCATACTGATCGCGCAGCTGCCCTTCATGGGATTCTGGCCCAGGACTCCGCTGGTGAGTGTAAACGATCCGTGGTTGGTGACGAACGGCTTGCCGATCCGCACCAGATTCGCCTGACCCATCAATTTATTTTTCAGGCCGATGAAGTAGTCGTCATAGGTCAGATCGTCCAGGCGTGCGAACTTGGCGATTCCGGCAGTGCTGACGACGGCATCACAGGTGCCGACGGCTTTGAACAGGCTGGTGATGGAATCCGGCGAGGCCAGGTCCACCTGAAAAACGCCCTTCTTGTGTCCGACCACCACTACCTCATGCCTCTCGGACAGCCGCTTCACGACGGCCGATCCGATGGTGCCCGTTCCTCCGATGACGATCACTCGCATGGCAATCCTCCGTAGTTCGTGTTTCGCGCAGTGTAGCCATGAGGCTGAATCGGCGCAAGCGCGAGATCCTATTCTGGACTATCGATCACATACTGCGGCCTGGCCGGCGGCTCGACGGCGGGCTGAAAATAGCGGTAGGGGGGAATGTCGGCCTGCAGCCGCCGTAACAACACCGTGACCTTCATGTTGGCGGGAATGTCGCAGATCCAGACGTGCATGCCCGACTCGAGATCGTCATAATGCCGCTGCACGGAAAAGTCCGGTTTCTCCATGAAATAGGCGGAGAGAAATCCGTTGATGGCCTGAACGGTCCAGGGATGATCCTTGATGTAGCGGTAGGTGAGTCGCAGTTCCACGACTTGATGGGCTTGTGCTGCATCCATGTCTGCTTCGCTCCTCGTGGTGACAGCGCACTCTACCAGGTTGTGAGGAACGGTCGCCAGCATCGTGCTCTTCACCTTCGAGGTCAGTGAGAACATTGAGCCCGCCGCACTGATCTGTGTAAGGTACGGCATGGAGGAGGTCTGCTCATGTTGATGGCCTATAATCAAGTGCCGATTCCCTCGTTCATGTACGGGACGGCGTGGAAAAAAGAGGCGACAACGCAACTCGTGCAACAGGCCGTGGCCGCGGGGTTCACGGCGATCGATACGGCCAACCAGCTGATTCACTATCAGGAAGCTCTGGTCGGCGAGGCCTTGTTGGCATTGGCGACACAGGGCACGCCGCGTGAGCGGCTGTTCATTCAAACGAAATTCACGCCGGTCAACGGCCAGGACCATCGGACGCCCTACGATGCGCAGGCCGATCTCACGACCCAGGTGAAACAATCGTTCGACAGCTCGTTGTCTCATCTTCATACCGACTATCTCGACTCCTACGTGTTGCACGGCCCTTATGGACGGCGTGGCTTGAGCGACGCGGATTGGGAAGTTTGGGCGGCGATCGAAGCGCTATACGAGGCGCGCAAGACCAAGATGATCGGCATCAGCAACGTGTCGGCGGACCAGCTGCGATTGCTGTGCGAACGTGCGACACATCGCCCCATGGTCGTCCAGAATCGTTGCTACGCCGCGCTGGGCTGGGATCAGGAGGTGCGAGAGATCTGTCGGGCTCACGGGATCATCTATCAGGGGTTCTCATTGCTCACGGCCAATCGGGACATCTTTGCCGAACCCGACGTCCGGGCCATGGCCGCCAAATACGGCATAGGCTTGGCGCAATTGGTATTCCGGTTTGCGATGCAGGTCGGTATGCTGCCGTTGACCGGCACGACTAACCAGGAGCACATGAAGGAAGACCTCCAGGCTGATCGAGTCACGATCGCGTCCGAAGATTTGCAACGGCTGGAGGCGATTGGAATGTAACCGGGTTGCCTGCAGCGCGGACGCTGGTTAGTAATTGGACCAGGAGGCCGCGCTGCATCAAGGGGGCGGCGAGCGCCGCGCGGGAAGGGGCCGGATCTAGCATGCCGATTCATATCGCCACGGCACAGTCGGTCAATGCACCAATCATCGCGAAGTTGGTCGGTGACTTGTTGCAAGAAATCATGACCACGATCAACACGCCGGCCTTCGGGTTCTCATTGGGTGAGACCGAAGCACGGGCGCGGACCTGGCTGGAAGATGGAAGTTATACCGTGTTGCTGGCGCGGGATGGCGAGCGTGTCGCAGGATTTATCGCGTTGTCAGAATGTCGCGCGCTGTATGCGGAAGGACGGTTCGGGATCATCCCGGAATTGTATGTCTGTCCGGACCGGCGCTCGCAAGGTGTGGGGCGTCTATTGGTGATGGAAGCCACACGTGTGGCCCGCTCGAACGGCTGGGCCAGACTCGAAGTCACCACGCCGCCGCTCCCGCAGTTCGACCGGACTCTGGCGTTTTATGAACGGCAGGGATTCAGCCGGTCCGGCGGACGGAAAATGAAACTGTCCCTATGACCCGGCCTCTTCTTCAATGACAAGCCATCGCTAGTGGTAGTGCCGCACCGACCATCTCAGCATGAGCTGATGTTCTGCGAGAGAACGAGCAGTCGTCCGTGGTAGATTCCTCCCCGACAGTGAAGGCCTCACGTCGTGCGGACGTTAGTCTGATGAGGCCGGTGTGGTTTCTGTTCAGTGAAAGGGAAGAGGTAACGAGTGAACATTGCCATTATCGGTGGCGGACCGGCCGGGCTCATGGCTGCAGACGTGGCGCTGGCTGGAGGCGCGCAGGTCGCACTCTACGATTCCATGCCCTCCGTGGGTAGGAAATTTCTCCTTGCCGGGAAGGGCGGGCTGAATCTGACCCACTCCGATCCGTCCGACCTGTTTCTCAGCCGGTATGGCGAGCGCCGGGCGCACGTTGCTCCCTGGTTGGCCGAATTTGGACCTGATGCGCTCCGTGCCTGGGCGCGCGGGCTCGGGATCGAAACCTACGTCGGCTCATCCGGTCGTGTGTTCCCCACGGATATGAAGTCTGCACCGCTGCTCCGCGCCTGGCTGCGGCGCCTGCGTCACGCGGGATTGACCATTCATGTCCGGCATCGCTGGAGTGGATGGGATGAACAGAAAGCGCTGCGTTTCGAAACGCCGCAAGGGCCGACGTCCGTGCGGGCGGATGCCGTGATCCTGGCCCTAGGTGGGGGCAGTTGGCCGCAACTCGGGTCGGACGGCGCCTGGGTGCCGGTGCTTGCCGCGCGTTCGATTGCGATTGCTCCGTTGCGACCCGCAAACTGCGGGTTCGATGTGGGATGGACGGAGCACTTTCGATCCAAATTTGCGGGGCATCCCGTCAAAACGGTGGGGGTGGTAGCCAAATCGCCGACCGGCGCCGTGATGCGTCGTATGGGAGAATTCGTGATCACTGACACCGGTGTCGAAGGGGGTGTCATTTATGCCGTGGCCCCGTTTCTGCGCGATGAGATCGAGGCCACCGGACGAGGCACGTTGCGGTTGGATCTTGCGCCAGACCGTGAACTGCCCCGGCTCATCAAAGATCTTTCCCAGCCTCGCGGAAAAAAGACGATGGCGACGCATCTGCAGCGCCGCGCGAACATCGACGGGGTGAAGGCCGGGCTGTTGCGAGAAATCGTGCCGAAGGAGGATTTCGCTGACCCGACCCGCCTGGCCACGGCGATCAAAGCCTTGCCGCTTCTCTTGACGGCGCCACGTCCATTGCACGAGGCGATCAGCTCCGCCGGCGGGGTGATCTGCGAAGCGCTCGACAAGCGGCTGATGCTCAAAGCGCTCCCGGGAGT
>WBZQ01000267.1_pt1 | contig 46102 bp, 41 predicted proteins | sample 5204251 | NCBI WGS metagenome assembly WBZQ01 (sample SAMN12412402, study PRJNA552823) | activated sludge metagenome | isolation source: activated sludge from nitrification reactor of wastewater treatment plant... | place: USA: Virginia | collected 2017-09 | reverse complement strand
ATCGGTCAAACTTCACCAAAGAAGCGACCAAACAGGAGATCGCCGACCTCTTTTCCGGAAAATATAAAATCTGGTCCGACCTGGGCGGACCGGACACCAAAGTGCTGCTCATCGACCGGCCGCGCAACGAAAATAACCGAGATGCCTTTGAGCAACTCCTGGGCATTACCGGCAAGATTCCCGACACCACCAAAGTGATCGCGAAGGACGAGAAGGTCATCAAAACCATCGCCGGAACTCTGCCGCCCAATTCGGCCGTCACCTATCTGTCTCTGGGCCAGGCCTTGGAAGCCGTCGCCTCCGGAGTGCCGGTGCGCCTGCTCCCCATCGATAAAGTGGAACCGGAAACACCGACGGTCAAGGACGGCCGGTACTCGTTGCGCCGACCGATCCTTCTCATTTCGAATACTGACACAGACCCGCTCGTGACCGTGTTTGAACAATTTGCCCTGTCGGACGAAGGCCAGAAAATCATCAGCGAATCATATACGCCGCTCCCGAAGTCATCATCTCCCTAATAGGAGGCTTTCATGCGCACACTTATGACCGTTGCCCTCGGCTCCGCGTTTGCTCTCGGCGCCGTCTGTCTTGCCGCCCCTTCAGCCCAGGCTCAGGAAGGAGCCATGGTGGAAGGCGCCGGCTACACGATGTTCAACACCGAATCGATCAAGGGGTCGGACACCAACAAGCTTGAGAAGGATCCGGTCTGCGATCGCTCGAAACGTCCTTCCATCGGCAAAGTGGAGCCAGATGAAGCGAAACCCGGCGATAAAATCGTGATCAAAGGCGAAAACTTCGGCAGCAAGGAATGTTTTCACGGGGTGACGTTCAGTGCGGCACCTAAAGATAAGATTGAGTACCAGTTCGTGAATGAATCGACGATTGAAGCCGTCGTGCCGGATGCGAAAGCCGGCATGTCATTCATCATCGTCGTGGCCGGCGGCGGCAGTGCGCAGTCGAAGCCGCTCCTCATTCAGGCCAAATAATCGCTCCCATGGCAGGAGGCACTGTGCCTCCTGCCCGATTCGTGCCCTCCCGGATCTACCATTTCGCCCGCCGTCGTCTCGACAACTCTCTTGACCCTATGCTAGGTTACGCGATCTTTTTGGGGGGCGACCCAGAGGTGAGCTCCGGCTCCGAACCTCGCGCAGGCTCAGCATGTTCCGCAAGATCCTTATTGCCAACCGTGGCGAAATCGCCATGCGCATTATCCGCGGCTGCCGCGAGCTCAACATCGCGACAGCGGCGATCTATTCCGAGGCCGACTCCTCCGGCATCTACGTCAAGAAGGCCGACGAGTCGTATCTTGTAGGTCCTGGCCCCGTTAAAGGGTTTCTGGACGGAAAACAGATCGTGGAGATCGCAAAGCGCATCGGCGCCGATGCGATCCATCCCGGCTATGGATTCCTGTCGGAAAACGCCAAATTCGCCCGGCTCTGCCATGCCTCCGGGATCACTTTTATCGGGCCCTCCCCGGAAACGATCGATCTCATGGGCAGCAAGGTCAAGGCCAGGCAGATTGCCCAGCAAGCCGGACTCCCGATTGTCCCCGGCACCGAAGGCGGGGTCACCAGCATCGACGAGGCTCTGGAGTTCGCTCACCGGATCAATTACCCGGTCATGATCAAGGCCAGCGCCGGTGGCGGCGGACGTGGACTGCGCGTGGTCCGCTCCGACCAGGAGCTGCGCGAAAATATGGAAGTCGCGGCACGGGAAGCGCTGGCGGCGTTCGGCGACGGCAGCATTTTCATCGAAAAGTACATCGAGCGTCCACACCATATCGAATTTCAAATCCTGGGCGACAAACACGGCAACATCATTCACCTCGGCGAGCGGGATTGTTCGATTCAACGCCGGCACCAGAAACTCATCGAAATTGCCCCGTCTCTGGTGCTGACGGCCAAATTGCGCGCACAGATGGGTGAAGCCGCCATTGCCATCGCAAAAGCTGTGAAGTACGACAATGCCGGCACGGTAGAGTTCCTCCTCGACCATGAGGGGCATTTCTATTTCATGGAGATGAACCCGCGCCTGCAGGTCGAACATACCGTCACCGAACAGATCACGGCCATCGACATCGTTCGGAATCAAATTTCCATCGCGGCGGGTAAACCGTTAGAGATCCGGCAAAAGGATGTCACGCTGCAAGGCCACGCGATTCAATGCCGCATCAATGCTGAAGACCCGCGGAATAACTTTATGCCGTGCACCGGCACCGTCACCGCCTATCTTTCTCCCGGCGGCATCGGAGTGCGTATCGATGGCGCGGTGTACCGTGACTATACGATTCCCCCCTACTACGACGCGTTGCTGGCGAAACTCACTGTGCGTGGACGCACCTGGGAGGAAACCGTGAGCCGCATGCGGCGTTCGCTCGAAGAATACGTCCTGCGTGGCGTGAAAACGACCATTCCGTTCATGAAGAACGTGATGATGGAACAGGATTTCCAGGCAGGACGCTTCGATACCTCCTATCTGGAAACCCATCCGGACCTGTATCAGTACGAAGAATCCGAGGAGCCTGAGGACCTGGTGCTGGCGATCTCCGCAGCGATCGCCGCCTACGAAGGACTCTGACCTCTCAGCCACCAGGCACACAGCACCTCAACCCTGTTACGCGAGCGATTCCGCCGCCCCGAGGCCGTCAGTATGGCAACGAAAAAGACCAAGAAAACCCTGTCGAAACAACCGCTTTCCAAGAAACCCGCGCCGGCCAAGTCGCCAAAAGCCGCTCGACCGGTTACCACACGCGCCGTCTCTGCCGCCCCCTCGGAAAAATCCACGTTCAGCCTCGTTCCCGCACCGGCAAAGAAACTCTTGCTGACGGAAGTCGCTTTGCGGGACGGTCATCAATGTCTGCTCGCCACCAGAATGCGCACCGAAGACATGTTGCCCATCGCCCAGAAACTGGACTCCGTTGGATTCTGGTCCCTGGAAGTCTGGGGCGGCGCAACCTTCGACACCTGCCTGCGGTTCCTCAAAGAGGATCCCTGGGAACGGCTACGCGCACTCCGTGCCGCGATGCCGAAAACAAAGCTGCAGATGCTGTTGCGGGGACAGAACCTCGTGGGCTACCGGCATTACGCCGACGACGTGCTCGACAAATTCATCGAACGCTCGGCCGCCAATGGTATCGACGTCTTCCGCATTTTCGATGCGCTCAACGATGTTCGCAATCTGGAGCGCGCCATCCGCGAGGTCAAAGCCTGCGAGAAACACGTGGAGGCGGCGATTTCCTATACGACAAGTCCCGTCCATCGATTGGATGGATTCGTCACGATGGGCAAACGCCTGGAAGATCTTGGCGCCGACACGATCTGCATCAAGGATATGGCCGGACTACTGGCGCCGGTAGATGCCTACCGGTTGGTCAAGAGCTTGAAAGCATCGGTTCGCGTTCCCATCCACCTCCATTCCCATTACACGTCTGGCATGGGCACTATGACTGCGCTGATGGCTGTCATGGCAGGGGTGGATCTCCTGGACACGTCCATTTCTCCGCTGGCCGGCGGAGCGTCCCATCCCCCGACCGAATCGATGGTCGCCGCCTTACGCGGGACCCCGTACGATAGCCAATTGGATCTGGAAGACCTCCAGCCCATCGCGGAACACTTCCGCACGGTGCGCCGAAAGTACCGGCAGTTTGAAAGCGACTTCACCGGTGTCGATGCGGAAATTCTGACGTCTCAAATACCCGGCGGCATGCTGTCCAATCTCGCGGCACAATTGGCGGAGCAAAACGCGCTCGACCGGATGAAGGAAGTCATGGACGAAATTCCCCGCGTCCGGAAAGACATGGGCTATCCGCCGCTCGTGACGCCGACCAGCCAAATCGTCGGCACGCAGGCTACGCTGAACGTACTCACCGGCGAACAAGGCGAGCGCTACAAGGTCATCACGACGGAAACCAAGAACTACTTCCTCGGCCTCTACGGCCGTGCGCCAGGCCCTCTCGATAAAGAGATCATGGCACGGGCCATCGGCGACGAAGAACCGGTGAAAGGCCGGCCGGCGGACCGTCTGGAATCAGAGTTTGAAAAACTCAAAAAGGACATGCCCGAGTCCGCGACGACCCTGGAAGACCAGCTGTCCTTCGCTTTGTTTCCGGCGATCGCGCGGGATTTCTTCGAGGCACGCGAACAAGGCAATCTGCAACCCGAGCCGCTGGAACCGACCGACACCAAGGGACCAGCCGTCGCGCACGATCTCCATCTCGCGCCGGCCGAATTCAACATTACGGTCCACGGCGAAAATTACCATGTCGTCGTCTCAGGCTCAGGCCGCACCACCGACGGCCGCAAGCCCTATTACATCCGCGTCAACGACCGGTTGCAGGAAGTCTCCCTCGAACCGTTGCAGGAAGTGTTGGCCGGCGTGCCGGAATCTCCCGAGGCCGGCAGCACGTCGAAACCGAAACGTCCCCGGCCGACGAAACCCGGCGATGTCGCCCCTCCCATGCCGGGCCGTGTGGTAAAGGTGCTGGTCACGGACGGCGCCCAGGTCAAAACGGGCGACCCGCTCTTGATCATCGAGGCCATGAAAATGGAGAGCCAGGTTCCGGCTCCCATGGACGGACGGGTCACCGCTATCCTTGTCGCCGAGGGCGACAACGTCAAGATCGACGAAACCGTCATTCAATTGGAGTAGCCGGTGTCGCACCCGGCCGGTCTCGTCCGGTTTGCTGCTGCAATGCCCCGTCACCTGGCAACCTGGTTTCTTGCGAGCCTCCTCATGAGCGGTTGCGCGGCACCGGATATCCCCCCCTGGTTCGACGCGATCCAGCGATTGCCCGTCCAGAGCACCTCCGTCAACGGCCATCGTATCGCCTACCTCGACGAAGGACAGGGCCCACCGCTGATCCTACTCCACGGCTATGGCGGATCCATGTGGCAGTGGGAGTATCAGCAGCCTCTCACCGCGCACTTCCGCGTCATCACCCCGGATCTCATCGGCTCAGGACTTTCCGATAAACCTGATATCGACTACCATCCTTCAGAACTGATCGACTCCGTACGCGGGCTTATGGAGGCGCTGGGTCTGCAGACGGCTACCTTGGTCGGCAATTCCATGGGCGGAGGCGTGGCCATGGGCATGGCCCTGACATATCCCGAACGAGTCCATCGCCTGGTGTTGATCGATACCTTGCCCGACCATGTACGGGAACGACTCGTCAGCCCGCTCATGCAGCGGGCGATCAACACACATGTTCCTGCCTGGTTGGCCCGCTTCGGCGCATCGCTGTTCGGGAGCCGGACAATGGAGGCCGTGCTGAAGGAAGTGGTCTACGATCACAGCCTCATCACACCCCTCGTGCTGGAACGCTCCAATCGGAACCGACAGCGGGAAGACATGATCGGCCCGTTGCTCTCGTTACGCGACAGCCTGCCCCTCTGGGAACAGCACTATGCCCCGAGGCTCACAGAGATCCGTCAGTCCACGTTGATCTTGTGGGGCGAGCACGATCGCCTGTTCCCTCCGCAGGTCGGCAAAGACCTCCAGAGCATGATTCCGCAAGCCCGGCTGATCGTCATTCCCGAGGCCGGCCACATTCCCCAATGGGAGCAACCGCAACTGGTCAACCGGCACATCCGGGAGTTTCTTCAACCTTGACAGTGTTCCCACCGGGCCATACAGTGACACTGTATGGTATAGACCCCTTTCTTGATGGAGATTTCCTATGAGGTCGATCAATACCCCTGTCCTGCGCGGCTCCCTGATTCCCCACCTTGTCCTCGGCCTCTTATGTCTCGGAGTCGGCGGCTGTGGCACCTGGTCGAGCGCCGGCAAGGCTGACTTCTCTTACAAAGATATGCCCGTGGCCGACGGGAGCGCGGTGGCCGGAGAAAGCAACAACATCCTGTTTCAAGGCAAGCCCTTGATGCTCACCGGTATGGGGATCAAGGTCGGCGACAAATTGCGCGATGTCAAACTGGCCCAAACCGACCTCTCGATGGTCGCCATCAACGAGACCAAAGGGAAAGGCAAGGTCCGCATCATCAGCATCGTGCCGTCGCTCGACACGAAAGTCTGCGAACAACAGACGCATTATCTCAGTGAGAAGAACTTGGGGCTTGACCGCATGGTGGAACTCATCACGATCAGCGTCGACACGCCCTTTGCGCAGAAACGATTTGCGGAAGAAGCCAAGATCAACAATGTCACCTTCCTCTCCGATTTTCGCGCCGCCGATTTCGGCAAGGCCCATGGGCTCCTGCTCAAAGACCTGCATCTCCTGAGTCGTGCCCTGCTGGTCGTCGACAAGGACAACAAGGTCCGCTACCTTCAGATCACGCCCGAATTGGCCCAACTGCCGGACCTGGAGGAAGCCTTCCGGTTCGCCCGGAAGCTGGTGACGGCGAGCTGACCCCCCATCTCACGGCCGTTGAGGACGCCCCATGGCCCATTATGATCTGCTGGTGATCGGAACCGGCCCGGCAGGGCAAAAAGCCGCCATTCAAGCGGCGAAGCTCGGCAAAAAGGCCGGCATCGTTGAACGCAAGCGGGTCGTCGGCGGGGTCTGCACCAACACCGGCACCATTCCCAGCAAATCCCTCCGGGAAGCCGCGCTTTATCTCTCCGGCTTCCACCAGCGCAGCCTGTATGGCGCCAGTTATCGCGTCAAACAGGACATTACGATGGCGGACCTCACCTTTCGCTCCAACCACGTGATCAGCCGCGAGATTGAAATCATTCAGAATCAGATGACGCGCAATAATATCGACCTCTGGTATGGTACAGCGTCCTTCGTGGACCCGCATCGCCTGCGCGTCGAACGGGCTGACGATCAGGTGGAGCATACGGCCGACGTTATCGTCATTGCCTGCGGAACCGTTCCGGCCCGGCCCGGTCACATCCCCTTCGACGACACAACCATCATCGATACCGACGGCCTCCTCGCACTGAAGGATCTCCCGAAGTCCATCACGATCATCGGTGGCGGAGTCATCGGCGCGGAATACGCCTCTATCCTGGCCACGATGGGCATTCACGTCACGCTCATCGAGCGACGCCCCCGACTGCTGGAATTTGTCGACCAGGAAACCATCGAGGCCCTGCAGTATCATATGCGCAGTATCGGCGTTGTCCTCCGCTTCAACGAGGACGTCGTGTCCGTTGAGCCGATCGCCGAACAACAGGTGGTCGTTCGCTTAAAGAGCGGGAAGGAAATCGCGGCGTCCACTGTGCTCTATTCAGTAGGCCGCACCGGCGCGAGCGCAACCCTGAATCTAGGAGCCGTCGGGCTCGCCGCCGACGACCGCGGGCGACTCACCGTCAACGAGCACTATCAAACGTCGATCCCCCATATCTATGCGGCCGGCGACATCATCGGATTTCCCGCGCTGGCGTCCACCTCGATGCAGCAAGGCCGCCACGCCGCCTGCCATGCGTTCGGTGTGCCCTACCAGACGCAGTCGGACCTGATGCCCTATGGCATCTATTCCATTCCCGAGATTTCCATGGTCGGCCGCAACGAGGACGATCTGACCAAACACGGAGTGCCGTACGCCGTCGGCATTGCCCGCTACCGAGAAATCGCGCGCGGCCAGATTATCGGGGATGAGATCGGCATGCTGAAGCTGCTCTTTCACAACAAAACCCGGCAATTGCTCGGGGTGCACGCGATCGGCGACGGAGCAACCGAGCTGATTCACATCGGCCAGACGGTGATGGCCTTCCAGGGACAGATCGACTACTTCATCGATGCCGTGTTCAATTACCCCACCCTCGCGGAATGTTATCGTGTGGCGGCGCTGGACGGCATCAATCAACTCCCGAGACCCTGGACGCCCAGAGCCTGAAGCGTCTCGCGAAGGTTGCGACCCCAAGGCGCAGGGTTCTGTGCTCGCGTGAGCAGTGCACACGAAACGTGACTATCCCCGGCACGACCAAGGAGGCTCCGGATGTCGTTTTCAACTCATCTTCGCAAGCTGGCCCAGCCCGTGTGGGATGCACAACTGACGCACCCCTTCGTGGTGGCACTGGGCAAAGGCACGTTGTCGGAAAGAAAATTTCGCTACTACATCCTGCAGGATGCCCGTTTCTTGGCGGACCTGGCTCGGGTGTTTGCTGCCGGCTCCTTACGGGCGCCGGACTCCGAATCGGCTCTGCGTTTCGCAAAACTGGCAGAAGACACCATCACCGTCGAACGCAGTCTCCATGAGAACTACGGCAAACGCTGGAAGCTTACGCCGCAGGAGATGCTGAACGAGCCGATGGCGCCGACCAACTACGCCTACACCCGTCACATGCTGGCCGTGGCCCAAGCCGGCACCGCGACGGAGATCGCCGTCGTTGCGCTCCCCTGCGCCTGGATCTACTGTGTCGTCGGGAAACACTTTCTCAAAAACGGGGCGCCGCCCGCCAAACATCCGTACCGGGATTGGCTCATGCTGTATGCGTCACCGGAATTCGAAGCGGTCCAGGAATGGATGAGAGCCAGGGTCGATACCTGGGCGAGGACGGCCGGCCATGAAGAAAAGAAACGGATGGAGCAGGCGTTTTTGATCAGTTCGAAATATGAGTGGATGTTTTGGGAAATGGCCTGGAACGAGGAGAAGTGGCCGGTGTGAGGGGCGAGAGAGCTGGGTAGGCTCTTTCGCGTAGAGCCACTGCACCGGCGCACGCTGCCGGGAGCCGACCTTGGCGTCTGAACTTGCTGCGTCCCGCAGCTTCGAACAGCAGACGCCACCTGCGAGCAGGACGGTCCGTCTCCGACAACGCGAAGACCTCGCCGGTACAGTGAGCACGCTCAGAACCTGCCCACCTCCCTCGCCAGTCGCACGACCACGGGAGAGTAGAAATGGGGGAAATGAGAATTGAATTCTGGATCAGGCAAATAGTTTAGGCGATCGCCTGTAGTACCCCCCAGCATTCAGCCGGAATTTCTTTTCATCAAAGTCTTCAATGACAAAAGAAATTCCCCAATTATCATGGAAGTGGACGGTCACGAGATGAACTTTTATTTTTTGTGCCCGCGCCTTCTTATAGACTTCCAGAGCGGAGGGGGTGAGATCCGGTTTCCGAGTGATCCCGAATGTCTTTCCTTTGACTTCATAAATCTCCAACTGTCCCGACTCATCGCATCTATAGAGGTCGATGCGCTTCCAGAAAGTCTTTAAGAAGGTGTTCTCCTTCGTGGGAAGCCCGGGTTCCCTTCGAAAATCGTAACCTTTGGTCCTTCTCGCCCCATAGTGATGCTTCGCGAGCAACTCGGCGACATCGCCACGCCAATTATATGCCTCTTTGAGATTGTAAATTTTCTTCGGTTCGGGAACGACGCTGGATTCGACTGCTGGCAGCTTCATATAAGATCCCTCCATACCCAAGTTTGTCCCTGGCCCTCCGCTCGGTCAATTCATAACGGCTTTCGAACGCTCCGGAAAACTTGCACCTGGTTGACATAGTGCTGCGGGCGAAACAAAGGGGTCGGGAGTATTTTTATCTGAGTCAACCATTACCGTCTGTTGGCACGGGAGGCGCCGCTGAGAGCAACGCGACGGGATTTTCACAGACATACCACACAATCCATACAGTCATTCCTGCCATGCAAGGGAGTGAAAACTGATGCTGGTAGTGTCAACGGCATAATCTTCGAACGCCACACGACGCCCTATTGATCGAATCATTTCCTGCCTTCTCTCGATCACCCCGCTCGTCTCCCCTTGTCTTGTTACCGTCGTTCCTGTAGAAAGCGGCAATTCTATGCCACATTGTGTGGCTCACCATCGATACGCACTCGCTGTCGCAATTGCCTTGACGCAAGCTCGGACTGTCTTGATACAAGCCGGAGTATGATTTACGATTTGACGAACCATCCGCGTGAAAGTTTACGGAAACGCCCCATCATCCGGTTGGGGTGGATCGAGAGCGTGCGGCAAAATCCTGACCTTATCGAGCCAGACCCTGTAGATAGTGAGTTGGAACATCGTCTCGGGCGCATTCATGAGTGTGATGGACGTGTGTTGCGCATAATCGTCAAGAAAGGCACGACCCCACTCCGAATCATTACACTATATTTCGATCGCAAGATGAGGAGACAACTATGAGGCTCAAAGTCGATGAAGACGCCGATGCATTGCACCTTCAATTGGTCGACGTCCCGGTGGAAGAGTCCGAGGAGGTGGCACCCGGAGTGATTGTAGACTTTGACAAGTCCAATCAGGTGGTTGGCATCGAAGTGCTCTACCTTTCAAAACGACCACAGCCGGTGAACCTGATGGATTTTCAGTTTGAGACTCATCCAAAAAAATTGGCTTCGGCTGGCTGAGCGTGTACGCGTTATCGCTCGTCCGATACCGCCGGTACTGACATCCCTGAGAACTCTTCCGAAGTCTCTACCTGCCAGCCTGTCGGTTCGAAGCATAAACGTTGAGACGAGCGAGGTCAGCTGGTCCGAGACTGCTCGCTACACCCAAATGATCGCAAACTTCGATGACGTTCTACGCCTCACGCCCATGGTAACCACTTCTTCATCGCCCACCATCCTGACCGCTCACGAGAGAAGAGAACAGCGGCGGGGGCTTCACAAACACACCACGCAGTCCGTACAGTCATTCCTGCCATGCGAGGGAGTGAACACTGACGCCGGTAGCGTCCGACCTGCTCGAACAGCAGGCTGCCCAAGCGCTCAACCGGCCTTGCGGTATTCTTGCGGTTGCGGCTGATTGAGCGGTTCAGCATCCCAATCCGGCTCTTCATCACCTCTCATGGGAATGCTCTCTTGAGTGACTGAAGCCCAGATAGCGATGGCACAAAACAGGATCGTCAACGCGATGAGGAAGTAAACAGGCATGAGGACCTCCTCTGTTCCTGGTTGTCCTATTCTCACGCTACACCTGCCGTCGAATAGGGGCTACAAGGTAAAGACCTAGGTTATGCGTGGAATATCCCTGTAGTATGAACAAGGGTAGCGACCTCGCCTGAAAGGCCTTGCCGGCCCCATCCCCTGACGGCGGCCTTGGCTGACTTCACATGACGGCAGACACTTCATCTCCATCCATCCTGAGCCCACGCGAGATCCGGCTCCATCTGCTGGGAGTGGCCCTGATGCTGGGCTTGCTTGGGCTGTGGTACTGGTCTTCAACCGGAGCGCGGGTCGTCCCGACACTCATCGAGCTGCTCAAGGACGATGATCCGTCCACACGAATTGTCGCGGCCGAACAGTTGGGGCACATCGGCCCCGCGGCGCGATCGGCCGTCCCGCAACTATTGAGCCAGGCCATGCAGGACGGCAGTCAACATGCCAATACCACCGCCGCCGCCGCGCTGAAGTGGATCGATTTGACTGCCGCTCGCCGCGTGATGACCCACTTCGTGCCGAGACTGCACGATCCCGATGTGCAACAACGCCGCACCGCCTGCGCGGTGATCGGCAGCCTGGGCCCGATCGCCAAACCGGCGGTACCGGCACTGCTGGCCGCCGCCCATGATCCCGATGCGCTCCTACGCCGCAACGTCCTCACCGCATTGGCGAGCATCGGCATTCCGTCGCCCCCGATCGGCGCCGCCCTTCTCAATGGGCTACGCGATTCCTCTTCGCTCGTGCGCCAAACGGCGGTGGCTCAGTTTGCTTTTACGGTGCCGTTGTCCGCTGATGCGGTGGCCGCTCTGACACCGATCCTGAACGACCAGGACAAGGGCATTGCCCACCTCGCGCGGACGGCCTTGGACAAACCGAGAGCCGGAGATGCATCCCACATCGAATCCCTGGGCATGATGCTGGGACATTCCTCTGCACGCGACTATGCGTTGCACCAACTGGCCCAATTGGGCCCGGCGGCCAGCGACGCCCTGCCGCCGGTGCTTGCCCTGCTGGAGGATGAACGTCCCCTGATTCGCTATCTGGCCACCGAAACCCTCGGCGGGATGGGGGTTGCCGCCAAGCAAGCCTTGGCGACCTTGCAACACCATCAGGACTCCGACCCCGTCGTCCGCGCGGCCGTCTCCGAAGCCATGAACGCAATCGAATCCGGAGCGGTGGCCAACGTCGACCCGTTGACGAAGGAGCTGCCACGGTGACCGATATCGCGCAGCAACAGTCCCCTCGACTCCGGATGATGGCGCGGGTGGGCGTCTGGATCAGTCTGCTCGGCGGATTGCTCCTTCCCTGGATCATCATGCTGGCGGTAGAGATCCTCGTTCGTGCGATTCCCTACCCACGAGCCTGGCGGTCATTCACCTTGCATCTCTTTGCCCCCGGCTACAATTTGTTCTTAGTCGGGATACTGACGGCGCTGCCCTTCGTGATCCTGGCGGTGCTCATCCTGTTCCACCTCGGGGCCGCCGCGGCGCACAACGCCCTGATTGCCCACCGGCGGGCGCTTGGCCTCCTCTCGGCGGGAGTGAGCATGGTCCTCATCGCCGGCTGGGTCCATGTGGAGGTGCTCATCCATCCCGATGCGCAGGGAGCGTTCGCCTACTTCTACCTGCCGATCCTCTTGCTCATGATTCTGCCCTTCGGGTATGGGCTCGGGCGGGCGTTGGCCAAAGCCTTCTTGCCCAGGTTGTCGTCCTGACGCTCACGGGCTGGACAGCATCGGCAGCGTGAGTATAATGTGGACCATGCGTCACGTGACCGTACACGGGTGCCGATGATTCGTCTCTTACCCTGCCTCATCCTGCTTGTCCTCTGCCATTCCACGTCCCTGGCTGCCTCCAAGTATGAGGACAGCGTCAAAGAACTCGCCGAAGGGGTGGCGGCCGAGGCGATCAAGATGAAAAAGTCGCGGCTCGCGCTGTTGGACTTTGTGGACAGCAAAGGCGACGTGACGCCCATCGGCCAATTCCTGGCGGAAGAGTTGGCCACCCATCTGCTGGTAGCTGGAGAGCTCAAAGTGGTCGATCGCAAGCTGCTGATTGCCACGATGGAAAAGCACCAGCTGACCCATCTCGATACGTCGCAAGCCAAAGCGGCCAAGAAAGTCGCCAAGGCCCTGCGCGCCGACCTCTACGTGACCGGCGCCTACCTGGAGATTCCTGAGGGCATTCAGGTCACCGCCAAACTGATCGGGCCCTATACGGTCTACCCCGTCGGCGCGTCACGGACCATCGTCCCGAAATCCGGCCCCTTGGCAGCCCTGCTCAAACAGGCCACCGCGCCCACGGCCGCGCCCATGGCCAGAGTAGTGGTGAAGGAACCCGCTCCGGTCCTGAGCGCCCATGAAAACGAACTGTACAAGGTCACGATTCTGAGCATGACACGGCAGGACGATCTGATCGGCCTTGATCTCTTATTCACCAACCGCACGACGCATCCGGTCAAAATCGGCTGCCAGCTTCTCGACACCTATCTGCTGGATGAGCACGGGGAGCAGTGGAAACAGGATGTCGCACAGAACCGAGAAGGCCTCTGCACGCGCGGAATGGAGCTGACCCCCAAACGACAGCAGCATGCGAGCCTCTCGTTCCTGGCTACCGATAAGCCCCCGACAGGCCCGATCAGCTTGCATTACCATGAAACCTCCCCCAGAGCGGATCGGATCATTACCCTGGACGGACTCAAAATCGACTCTGCGCCGGTCGCCGAATCGGGCGCCCCGGCCACGCAAGAATCAACGCCCCCCACACCGTAGGTCACGACGTCCCATCACTCGCACAGGAAACCACCATGATTAAACAAGTCTTGTCGATAGCTGGTTCGGATTCAGGCGGAGGCGCAGGCATTCAGGCAGATCTGAAGGCCATGTCGGCCAATGGCGTCTATGCCATGTCGGTCATCACGGCCATCACGGCCCAGAATACGGAAGAGGTCGCCGACGTGTTCGAATTGCCCACGTCGATCATCGCCGCTCAACTCGATGCCATCTTCGACGATTTTGACGTGGCGGCGGTAAAAACCGGCATGCTCTCGTCCGCAGAGATTATCCAAGCCGTCGTGAAACTGTTGAAACCCCAGCAGGTGAAAAATCTCGTGGTGGACCCGGTCATGATCGCGAAAGGCGGACAACCGCTGTTGAAGCCGGATGCCATCGATACCCTCAAGAGCATGCTCTTCCCGCTGGCCTTGCTCGTGACGCCCAACGTCCATGAAGCGCAGCAGCTTTCTGGGATCGAGATTACCTCATTGGCCGACGCCCGCCGGGCCGCCAAGATCATCCATCAATTCGGTTGCGCCCATGTCCTCATCAAGGGAGGCCATCTGCAAAAAGATCGCGGAACGGATCTTCTCTATGACGGGCGGTTCTTCAACATCTTTAAGGGTGAATTCATCGACACGCCCCATACGCATGGCACCGGGTGTACCTTCGCCTCGGCCATTGCCGCGCATCTCGCCCGGGGCAAAAGTGTCCCGGACGCCGTTCAAACCGCCAAGACCTATCTCACTGAGGCCATCAGGCATAGCCTGGCCATCGGCCATGGCAAAGGTCCGACCAATCACTTTTACTTTTTGAACCAGGGTTAACGACTATGAGTCGAGGGCTTGGATCGTCACTCTCGTTTCTGCTGACCGGATGGGGCTGGCTGCTGCTGACCTCGCTGTTGGGACTCGCGTCATTTGGAGGCATCGTACGGGGAGGCCCGCTTCCCTCCGGCCTGCGCCTGTTGCACGTGCACGGAGTGCTGATCGGCGGGTTGCTCCAAGCGATGACCGGCCTGGCGATCGCGGCACATGATCTGGCCAGCCATGAGGGTAAACGGACGACCCACCGGCTGCTGTTTCTCAGCATGAATCTGGCGGCCCTGGGGTTTGCTGTCGGAGCCTGGTTGCGAAATCCCACGGTGACTCTGGGCGCAGGCTTCCTGCTGGCCGCACTCTTTGTTCCGATGGCCCGCCGGATGATGACCGGGCTACGGAGTTGCTCAGGCTGGACACCGCTGTCACATGTCTATTTCGGCATCAGCTTCGCCGGACTGTTCGGCAGCCTAGTCGTGGGAGGCCTGCTCGCCGATGCCTGGTATCCCACCTGGCACGGCATTCTCCGTCTCGGCCATCTCCATGCAAGCCTGTTGCTGTTCCTCACACTTGGAACAGTCGGGACGATCCAACTGGTGCTCCCACTGATGGTTCGTCACCCCCTACGCAGCGCAGGATTGGGGCAGGTGGTCATGCTGCTTCTGCCGGCCTCCGCCGCCGGCTTGATCACGGGGTTTGTGTTGTCCTCGGTCCAGATACAGTTGGCCGCGGGAAGCATTCTCCTGGTCACGCTGGCGCTGTGCTGCATCAACCTGCTGCGCACGTGGAGCCAGGCAGGACAGCCTGGTGCCGCTGCCACGGACCATCTCCTTACGGCATTGACCTTCCTGATGATTATGACCGGAATCGGCTTGGCACTCGGGATCAATGTGTTATGGACACCGCCGGCCATGCCCTATGGCACGCTGCATCTGGTTGCCTATACGCACACGGCGTTCCTCGGATTTCTCCTACAAAGCATGGTCGGTGCACTGTCTTTCGCCCTCCCGCCCCTGCTTGCCGCCTCGCGGATCGCGAATCAAAAAAAGCGGGGACCCTATCGCGAGGAGCTTGAACGCATCATGAATCGTTGGCGTGCGGCACAGGTGGCCACCGTAAGTTTTGGCTCCTTGGGGTTAGTGCTCGTCGCCTCGTTGACCTGGAATCTGCCCCTTTCATCACCCTGGATTCAAACGGGCACATGGATAAGCTTGGGGCTGTTGCTGCTTCACTTCACCATGGTCACCATAAAAATCGCACAGGCAACCGGTGCTCAACCGTGGCATGAAGGAACGACGAAATAACCGCGATCGCATCCCGGATCGCCAGAACGACTGACCCTATGGAAGAAGCGCTGTCATTTCGTGATCAGGCCGGCAACCGGATTGGGGCCGTGCTCGACAAACCGCAGCACACCACCGACTCGATCGCGGTGCTCTGCCATGGCTTTTTGTCCCACAAGAACAGCACCAGCAACCAAGCTCTGGCTGAGCTTTTACAACAACGCGGCATCGCCACGCTCCGTTTCGACTGTTTCGGCCATGGTGACAGCGAGGGGCCCTTTGCCAAACTGACGACCAGTATTGGAGTGGCTCAGGCGCACGCCGCGCTGACCTATGTCATGACCCGAGGCTACCGTCGACTGGCACTCGTCGGGTCCAGTTTCGGTGGCCTTCTCTCAATCCTCGCCGCCGCTGAGTGGACAGACTTGCACCACTCTGCGCCGGCGAATCATCCACCGCTCGCCTGCCTCGCACTCAAATGCCCGGTCGTTGATTTCGGCGAAGAGCTTCGCTTAGAGCTGGGGGAAGACGGACTGCATGAGTGGCAACGGACAAACACGATCCCGGATTTGCATGGAGGGCCTTCACGCCTCCCCCTCGACTATGCCTTCTACGAGGATTGCCTCAACCGCATCGCCTATGAACCGGCGCGCACCATTACCGCACCGACCTTGATCGTCCAAGGGGATCATGACGAGTATGTTCCCCTGCACCAAAGCCAACGGCTGTACGCCTCATTGGCAGGCCCCAAGCACCTGGACATTCTTCCCGGCGCTGATCACCGATTCACCAACCCGTCCGACTTCCAGCGCATGCTGGCATTGCTTACGGATTGGGTGGCTGCTCCTCCGACAGCCTAACTTCGCTCCATTCCCCAACCAGCGCACCAAGAAGTGTTAGACCAGAGGACGCTGCCCCGTCTGCTTCGCATCCAGTGGCACGTGAGAGGAGGATCGAAGGCATTCTCCTGCACCCACTGCTCCAACTTGCACAACGAAAAAACAACGAACACTATCGCGCAGCGCGAATCTTTGCAAAATGGCTCGTGACGCGGCTTTCTGACGTTCGCAGGAATTTCTTGCTGGCATGCCGGTTGCTCATCCAGCGCCTCGAAATTCCGGAGGAACCATCATGAAGACGCCCAAGAGTGTGCTGGTTATCGGTGTTGCCGGTTGCTTATCTTCCGCGCTGTGCTCCACAGCCTTGATCCCAACCGCCGCTGCCGCAGACTCCACACTCAGCCTGCTGCAGCAGTCCTCGACTGACGCGGTCATTGTTAAGGCCCAAGGCAGCGGCACGGCTCCCCTAGTGACCAGCCCAGCCGCCCTGGTCCTTAGCGCCCCGAAGGGACAGACGGCGGTGGGCGTATTGAATCTGAGAAAATCCAGCACGGATCAACATAGTTATTATCTCAGCACGAACCAGGGGTGGGTCTGGATGAATCCGCCCTATGGCAGCACGCAAACCATTACGACTGAAACCGATCAATTGGTGATCACGGCGCAAACAGCCAACCTTCCAGCAGGAACCCACTCCGCCGTGGTGTACATCGTCGATTCGGGACCGAACAATTTCACCAATATGCTCCGCATCCCAGTCACCCTCACCGTCACGGCCTCGGCGGTGGCCCCCCCCCCTCCGCCCCCTGCGGCAGTGCCCCCTGCGTCGATTCCCCCTGCCCCCCCTGCCGTCATCCCGACGCCAAGCCCCGTGGCCGTGCCTCCCCCTCCGGCTCCCGTCGTACCACCGGTCGTGACCGGGACGGCCATCACTTCGAGCCCGGCAGCATTGGCGCTGAGTGCCGTCAAGGGCCAAACCGCCGTCGGAACCCTGTCCTTGCGGAAGGGCGGTACCGATCAACATAGCTATTATCTGAGCACGAACCAGGGGTGGATCTGGATGAATCCGCCCTATGGCAGCACCCAGACCATTACGACCGAAACCGATCAGCTGGTCATCACGGCGCAAACGGCCAGCCTCTCGGCCGGGATCTATTCTGGCGTGGTGTACATCGTCCAATCCGGTCCGAATAACTTCCAGAACATGCTGCGCATCCCGGTCACCCTGACCGTCACGGCATCGGCCGTCGCCCCGCCGCCTCCGCCCCCTGCGGCAGTGCCCCCTGCTGTCACCCCGACGCCCAAACCAGTCGTTCTGACGCCGCCCCCGCCGCCTACCCCGGTGGCCGTGCCACCGCCCCCGGCTCCCGCTCCGCCTGCGCCAGCGCCAGCGCCAGTCACCGCGACAACAGGACCGATTCAGGTGACTCCGTCCGCCTTGAGTCTGACGAGCGCCAATAACGTCGGAACCTTAACGCTCCGCAAAACGGGAACCGACCAACACGCGTACTACCTCAGCACGAACCAGGGATGGATCTGGATGAATCCGCCCTATGGCAGCACCCAGACCATTACGACGGAAACCGATCAGCTGGTGATCACCGCCCAAACGGCTGGCCTGGCGGCTGGTACCTATACGGGAGTCGTGTACATCGTTGAATCCGGTCCGAATAACTTCGCCAATACGCTTCGCATTCCGGTGACATTTACGGTCGCCGCGGGTCAGGCGGCTGCCAGCACGCCAACGACACCGACTCAACCAACGGTGACCTCTCCGCCCCCGCCTCCTCCCAGCCCGTCGTCACCGGTCCCTGTGACAACGACGCCAACCCCGACGTCGTCCGCCTCAACCACGGCGCCCAAGACTGCCAGCGCCACAGTAAGTTGGAACGCCAATACCGAGGCTGACCTCGCTGGCTACCGCATCTATGTCGGAACGAGATCAGGCAGTTACGGAGTCGTGGGACCATTCGAGGTGACGAACGCCACCAGCTTCACGGTGCCGAACCTTCCCCTCGGAGCCACCTACTTCTTTGCGGTCTCGGCGTTTGACAAGTCGGGAAACGAAAGCGCGAAATCGGCGGAAGTCAGTAAGAGCCTGTTTTAGATCAAGCGAGAAACCGTGAGCTGGGGGGCATGGGCGCCCGGCTCACGGCGAAGCAGGCCGCCCACCTGATCTGGCACATCGAAATCCCGTATAGCTGTTGCGAGTCTCCGGCGGCAACTTGAACCGGCCATAGGTCAGCAGATACTTCGGCAGGTCGGACCAGGATCCTCCTCTCACCACCCGAAATGATCCGGCATCAGGGCCCGATGGATTGTGGCGCGGGCCGGTTTCGTAATACCCAGACCCATACCAATCCGCCACCCATTCCCCCGCATTACCTGCCATCTGAAACAGACCATAGGGGCTACGCCCCTGTTCGTAGCGCTCCACAGGAGCCAGCACCTGGCTGTAGCTGAATCTGGCCCCTAACCCGAAATTGGCGAAGGCTTCACGCGGGCTCAGATTGCCCCAGGGAAACAATCGTCCATCGGTCCCACGTGCCGCCTTCTCCCACTCGGCTTCAGTCGGGAGACGTTTGTCCCGCCATCTGCAATAGGCGTCAGCATCGAACCAGCTGACGCCGATGACCGGACGGTCGTCGTGCTGTGAGAGATCCACCGACTCCCATTGCCAGGGAGTCGGACGTGTCGTGGAAGCAAGAAATTCAGCGTAGTGGCCGGTCGTCACCTCATCACGATCCATCTCAAACCGGTCGACCCACACCTCATGCTGTGGTTTCTCATCCTCCAAGGCATCCGTTCCATCGGCACCCATACGAAAGGCGCCTTCCTGGACCATGATCATTGCAACTTCCGGATGGACCTGCAGCTCTGGCCTGGGGCGAGGTTTACGCAATTGTTCAAGGAGGCCTCCTGCGGATTCAGCGGGGGAGACCAGAACAATGACCAGCAGACAGCCGAGGAGAACGGAGTGCAAAGAGCGCGGGGTCACAATGGAGGAGGAACCGGTTGAACGAACACCGCTCATGGAGCTGTGCACCTGAGCCTTCTCGACGGGCTATTGTATCGACAGACGGTCAGGAAATGATTCCGCCCACCACCCAGTGCCGATCGTCCGGCACATCGATGAGAAGGCGAGATAAATTCATTTCAGCCAACTGCGCCGCCACGTCGTCTTCAGTGAACGCCGCCAGCAGGGAGTGATAGAAGTCCCGTTTGAGAATTGGATCTTCATCAGCTGCATACTGCTCGACCAACGCCTGGGCGGCTTCAGGCGATTCAGGCCGCAGTAAATCCATGACCAGAATGCAGGCGTCGGGTTTCGCGAGCTGTTTCAGTCGAAACCAGAATTGAAGCGGATTCGGCACATGATGCACGAGACTATTGGAAAGAAGCGCATCGGCCTGCTCCGGTAACGCGAGCGACTGAAACCGCTCGCAGCAGAGGGTGATGCGGTCGGTCAAACCCGCGCCGGCGATAGCTTCCGCCGCCAAATCCAGCATGGGACGGCTCGCGTCTATGGCGGTCACTCGGGCATCGGGATAGGCCCGAAGAAACCGAATCGGGATATCACCGGGTCCGCAGCCGAGATCAACGGCATGGCCGCCGCTCCAGTCGGGGAAATACTCCCGAAAGCGATCGACGAAGCCCTGGTTCTCTTCGGAAAAATCCGCCTTCGCATAGGCGCGAGCTTGCGCCGCATTATCCATCAATTCAGGTTCAAGGACACGCTTCATCGTTCATTCCTACATTGAGTTCAGAGATCATGGACCGCTCACCAATAGGCACATCAACAACCACCGCATCCCCTGGTTTCACCACCCCCTCACTGAGTACTCGCGCGTAGAGACGGCTCCAGCCACGATGCGCTTCCTGCGCGATTCGACGAAAATTCCCGTCTTTAAACCATGGCGCGTTCAAGCGACAGGGTGTGGTGTAACTGGTCACTTCGAGTCGGACCTGCTCGCCGATCATCAGTCGGTCACCCGGTGTCAGATGCTCCCAATCGAGACCGGTCACCATGAGGTTTTCGCCCGACGAACCCGGTCCGATGGGATGCCCTTCGGCTCGCAAGGACTCGATCATTTCCAACGAGTAGAGGCAGACCGCCCGGTCCCGTCCTCCGTGATACTTCCGATTGCGCTGGCGATCACCGGTCAGTCCATCGATGGTAATCACTGCTGAAGGGACGGCCCGCTTCGGTACCCCGCCGTCGGAAAGACTGACCTGGTGCAGGTGGGGAGCCGCCGGTCGCTTCATGGGCATATCAGGAACAGAGGCCACCGTCACATGTTTCCATCCCGGTGGCTTCCAAGGCAAGCCACCCATCGCGTTCACGAACGGCTTTCACATAGACTCCGCGAGAGGCATAGGCCGCTTCAATTTCCGCCAGCTGCTCAACTAACAACCCGGACAATAAGAGCCGCGCACCGCCGGCGGCATACTCGCACAGGCTTTCCGCGGATGTGAGGAGGGTCTGCCGATCCAGATTGGCCAGAACCAGAGTGGGATTGCACGTCTCATGAGGTTGCCGTGCCTGGGCATGTCCCACAGCCAGCGTCAGTCGCCCATCGAATCCATTGACTTGGGCATAGTCCCGCGCGCAATCCACCGCGACCGCGTCGAAATCCACACCCACCGCTTCCGCTGCCCCGAGCCGTAAGGCCACCATCGCCAGGACCCCGCTGCCGGTCCCCACATCCAGGACGCGATCGTCCGGTCGCACCAGTTGCTGCAACCATTCGATCAACAACTGCGTCGTCGCATGGTGGCCGGTGCCGAATGCCTGCTTGGGATCGATGATCAGTTCGATCTCACCGGGACCCAGCGGCATCTCCTTCCAGCTCGGCCTGATGACCACCCGCCCAATCCTGATCGGTTCCACCAAACAGGACCATTGTGCATTCCAATCCTGATTCGCCAGATGATTGATCGTCACCGCATGGTCCACGTCCGGGTGGCCCAGTTGGGTCAGCGCACGTTTCAAGTCCTGCCAGGTATCCAGTCCGCCACGGCCCACGGGCCAATACAGATGCACCTGGTCATCCTCTTGCCACGCTCCGGTCACATGAGGATCGTTCAAGACCCCCAGCAGCTCACCGGCATCCAAGGAGGTACGCACATCGACTTGAATCCAGTCTTCCCTGGTTTCCACCACGGACTCGCTCGTCACAGATTGATCTGCCTTGGAGGTTGACGCCATCTCAGACTCCCAGTATCGTCAGCATTATTGTGAACCCAGCCACGTCATCACGATTGAAACCAGGCCGTGAGCAGCATCTCATCCATGCGCTCCGGCGCGCGGCTCATTTGGAAACCAATGGCCGCCGTATCAGCGCGCGGTTTACCACGGCTCGTCTCACGATTTTTGCCGCAAGCCTGCTCGGCGCCATCATTCCGCATAAGTTAGGCTGGACGCTCTTCGGCAATCTAGTCCTCGCGTCCGGCTTCGTCCTGTTCCTCATCGTGGCCTGGTATCATAACAGGCTCGAAGATCGCTTGCATCGACTCGAGCGCTGGCAAGGCATCAAACGCGTGCACCTGGCGCGCCTCGGTTTGAAATGGACGGAGATTCCGCTTCGTGAGGTAACCGTTCCGGAGCGCCATGGGTATGCCAGGGACCTTGACCTGGCCGGTCCCCGCTCCTTGCTCCATTTGATCGACCATACGATTTCTTCTCAAGGCCGGCAACGTCTCGTCTCATGGCTCTTGGAGCAGCCGCCTCCTCCCGCGCAATGGTCGAGCCGGCAGGCCCTCATCCGCGAATTGACGCCTCTCTCGTTGCTCCGGGACCGATTGGTCCTGGAATCGCAAGCAATGGAGGAAGCCGATATCGACGGGCGGCGACTGCTGTCGGTGTTGCAGAAGCGGGTGGACGATTCAGGGCTCATGCCGATGCTGCTGACGGAATCGGTCCTCGCCCTGACCACGGCCGCCCTGCTGCTCGCCGACTTGATGTCTGGCCTGGGCAATTATTGGATGCTGTCGTTTGGACTATATGCCGTGTTGTTCCTCTCGGTCCGCAGCCGGTCTGAAGAAATCTTCGACCATGCCCAGTCGCTGCACCTGCAATTGGAACGGCTCAGTGCTGTGCTCGGTTATCTGGAACGGCGCGCCTATCGCACCACTCCCCATTTGGCGCGGCTCTGCGGGCCGCTGCTGCAACAAGACAGCAGTCCGTCCCGCTCGCTGAAACAGGCCGCCTCCCTAATGAACCGGCTCAGCGTGCGCGCCCATCCCCTGGTGCACTACCTCATCAACGCCGTCGGTCCATGGGATCTCTTCCATACCTATCGCCTGCAACAACTCCAGGACCGGATTGCGTCGGTTGCGCCGCTCTGGTTCGAACTGCTCGCTGAATTGGATGCCGCGGCATCCCTGGCCACTTTTGCCCACCTGCACCCGGACTATCTGTGGCCGACGCTGCATCACGCCGGCACGGATGGGCAGGAAAACGGCGATGCGCCGAGGCTCGTGGCTGAAGGGCTGGCCCATCCGCTCATTCCGGCCGCCGTCCGCGTGGCGAACCACGTCACATTGCAGGGGCGAGGACGGATCTTTTTGGTTACCGGCTCCAACATGTCCGGCAAGAGCACGTTCCTCAGAACCATCGGCCTCAACACCTGCCTCGCGCAGGCGGGAGCTCCGGTGTGTGCCACGACCTTTCGCTGGTCGTTGGTGCGCATCGGCAGTTGCATCCGTGTGGATGACTCCCTCGACGGCGGCCTCTCGTTCTTTTACGCCGAGGTGAAACGGCTCAAAACCATTTTGGACAGCACCAGAGACCGACAAGAACCGCCGGTGCTGTGGCTGATCGACGAGGTCTTCAAAGGCACCAACAACCGGGAGCGGCTCATCGGCGGGCGCGCGCTCATTACCGCACTCGCAGGCGGCAACGGATTCGGCCTGGTGACGACCCACGATCTGGAGCTCGCTGAATTAGAACAGCAGCTGTCCACGGTCACCAATGTCCATTTTCAAGAAACCGTCGTGGACGGCGCCCTGCACTTCGATTACCGTCTCAAGCCAGGCCCCTGCCCGACGACCAATGCCTTGCGGATCATGGCGCTCGAAGGGCTTCCGGTTGAGAGTGTCGATCCAACGACGCCGTGATACGTAATTGCATCATTCCGGCAGTTTCGGCAGACTGAACCCTCACTGTTGACAGGCGCTTGTGTTTCACCAGGCCAAGGAGGCACCTATCGATCCGCAGTCGGATTCCTCACCACAGCCCGCGCGCCCATTGCGCGGATTGCTCATCGCACAGTTTTGCGGGGCTTTCAACGATAATGCCTGGAAATTTATGGTGGCCCTCCTGGGCATCCGGGCCGTCACCTCGACCCTCGCGCCCGGCCAGGATCTTGAAACGGCCTCGCAAACGCAGACCACGCTCGCAATGGTGGTGTTTACCCTTCCCCTGGTCCTGACCTCGTTCGTGGCGGGATTTTTTGCCGACCGGCTGAGCAAGCGGACCGTCATCATCACCATGAAGGGGGTGGAAGTTCTGCTCATGGCCGGCGCCACACTCGCCCTGCTGTCGCATCCCACGGGAGGCCCCTGGGCCCTCGTGATGCTCGCCTGCATGGGTGTCCATAGCGCCCTGTTCAGCCCGGCCAAATACGGCATTCTTCCCGAACTGTTGCCGCATGCCCAACTGGCCCGGGGCAACAGTATTCTGGAGTTATTCACCTTCCTGGCGATTTTGACGGGCACCACCGCCGGAGGGTTTCTGCTGGCCGGCGCCGGAGCCCAACCCTGGATTGCCCCGCTTGCACTGGCCGTGCTGGCGGTGATCGGTTTCGCCGCAGCCTGGGCGGTGCCGCCGGTTCCCCCCGCGCGGGCGAGTGGGGGACTCTTCGACACCTTGCGCGGCGCCCTCTCAGCCTTGCGTGCGGATCGTCTGTTGCGACTGGCCATCACCGGCGCGGTGTTTTTCTGGACGATTGCCAGCCTCGTCGTGCAGAACGTGTTGGTCTATGCCAAGGCCGTGCTCAGTCTGTCGGACGCGCTCGCCACCGTCCCCTCGGCACTCATTTCAGTGGGCATCGGACTGGGTGCCCTCATGGTCGGCCGCCTCTCCCGGTCTCGCGTGGAATACGGGTTGGTTCCTCTGGGAGCGGCGGGCGTCGCTACGTTTCTGCTGACGCTCGGATGGTGGATGCCGGCGTTCACCGGTACGCTGGTCTTGATGATCGCGTTAGGCATATCGAGCGCCCTCATCTTCATTCCCATCAATGCCCTGGTGCAGTGGCGCGCGCCGCACGACCGCCGGGGGTCGGTCATCGCGCTGGAAAACATCTGCGTCTTCACCGGCATTCTCCTGGGCTCCCTGAGCGGCGGGCTGCTGGCAAACGTTGGCCTCTCGACCGTCGGAATCTTCCTCGCCACGGCCGGCGTCACCACCATCGGAACGGCCTGGGCCATGTGGTTGATGCCCGAAACGTTCCTTCGTCTCGTGTTGGTTCTCCTGACTCATACGATCTATCGGCTGCGTATTGTCGACCAAACCCACGTGCCCGTCACGGGTGGTGCCCTGCTCGTCCCCAACCATATTTCATTTATCGATGGGTTTTTACTGATCGCGAGTCTGGATCGGCCTGTCCGGTTTGTCGTCGATGCTCACTATGTGAATCTCCCCCTGTTCAAACCGTTCATGCGGGCGCTGAACGTGATTCCGATTGCCTCCGATGGCGGCCCTCGCGTGATTCTCCGGGCCCTGCGCGATGCGGGCCAGGCCCTCGACGACGGTGATCTGGTCTGTATTTTCCCCGAAGGACAAATCACGCGTACCGGCAATCTGCTGCCGTTTCGCCGTGGATTCGAACGGATCGTGAAAGGCCGCGATGTGCCGGTGGTCCCGGTGCATCTGGACCGGGTCTGGGGCAGTATCTTCAGTTTTGTCGGAGGACGGTTTGTGACGAAGTGGCCGGAGCGGCTGCCCTATCCAGTGACCGTCTCATTCGGGGCCCCGGTTCCTGCCGGCACACCGGCGCACGAGCTTCGTCGGCTCGTCAGAGAACTCGGCGAAACCGCCTGGCACTGGCGAAAGGCTTCACGGCGTCCGCTGCATGCGGCGTTTGTCCGCAGTATGCGGCGGCATCCCTTTCGCCTCGCGATGGCCGACGCGACGAAACCCCATGTGTCGTCGCTCCAGGCCTTGATCGGCGCGATCGCCCTGGCCCGCGCGCTGACGCCCCACTGGCAAGGACAAACCTCCGTGGGCCTGCTGCTGCCGCCGACCGTCGCGGGGGCGCTGACCACGGTCGCCGCCGCACTCGCCGGCCGCACAAGCGTGAACCTCAATTACACCGTTGGCAAGGCCGGGCTCGAATCGGCCGTGCGGCAGGCCCAGCTCCGCACCATCGTCACCAGCCGCAAGTTTATCGAGAAGGCCAAGCTCGAAGTTCCCGATGGCCCAAAGATCCTCTGGCTGGAAGACATCGGCGCCACCATCGGCGGCTTACAAAAAACGCTCGCCGCGGCCCTCGCGATTCTCGCCCCGCTCCGGCTCATTGAATCGGCCTGCGGGCAAACCCGGCGCGTGTCCATGGATGATCTGGCCACCATTATCTTCAGCAGCGGCAGCACAGGCGAGCCCAAAGGCGTGATGCTGACCCACTTCAGCATCGATGCCAATGTGCAGGCCGTCTCGCAAGTGCTTCCCCTGGACCCCGACGATCGCATCCTGGGCATTCTGCCGCTGTTTCATTCATTCGGGTATCTCGTGTTCTGGTATGTCACGCTCAACGGCGCGGCCAGCGTGTTCCATCCCTCCCCCCTGGATGTCACGGCCGTCGGAGAATTGTGCGCCAAATATCGCCTGACATTCCTCGTCTGCACGCCCACGTTTTTGCAGCTCTATCAACGCCGCTGCACACCCGAGCAATTCAGCACGCTGCGGGTCGTGCTGACGGGCGCGGAAAAATTGTCGTTGCGTCTCTGCCAGTCGTTCCAGGACCGGTTCGGCATCGGCCCGATCGAGGGGTATGGCGTAACGGAGTGTGCGCCGGTGATTGCCGTAAACTGTCCGGATTTCAGGGCCGCGGGATTCTTTCAGCCGGCCTCGCGGCGCGGGACCGTCGGCCAACCGCTTCCCGGCGTGTCGGTTCGTATCGTCGATCCCGAGACTGACGCCATCCTCCCACCAGGTACGCCCGGGATGTTGCTGGTGAAAGGCCCGAACGTCATGAACGGCTACTTAGGGCGCGAGGACCTGACGGCTCAGGCCATGCGCGACGGATGGTACATTACAGGCGACATCGCGACGCTTGATGATGACGGCTTCTTGACGATCACCGATCGGCTGTCACGTTTTTCCAAGATCGGCGGTGAAATGGTGCCGCATCGGCTGGTCGAAGAGGCGCTGCAACTCGCCTCGGGGGAAGAAGTGCAGATCTGCGCGGTCACCGGCGTGCCGGATGAACGCAAAGGAGAACAGCTGGCTGTTCTGCACACCCTCGCCGAAGAACGACTGCCGCAGGTTCTGGCAAAGGCCTCGGCCGCCGGCCTCCCCAATTTGTTTTTGCCGTCCCATAGCCATTGCTTCAAGGTCGAGGCGCTTCCTATTCTGGGAACGGGCAAGCTGGATCTCCGGGCCCTCAAACGAATTGCGATGGAACGGCTTCATATGGGACAAGCGTGAATCGTTGTCGGGAGCGAAGCCTCGAGCGACAGACGAACGACCGGGAACCAGTTTTGGCAGGCCCATGACGATCCCGATCAACAAATCGCTGATCGATTGCCACGTTCATCTCGCGGCCCTGCACGGCGACAACAGCTGCTACATTTCTCCCAAAACCCTGCGCAGCCCGCTGTTTCGGTTCTGAACGAAACTCTTGGATTCGTGTCTTTCGGTCAATTTCTTTTGTGGATCGACAGTCTGAACTGGTAGGCATCCACAGCAATTTGGCTCAGCTTTTGGTTTACGACACTCTATACATTAAGATTCGTAATTCAGGCGTTGCAGAAGGTCCTTAGGAAGAAACGGATTCATACCCCCTAACTGCCATGACGCGAGACGAAATCCTCACCCATCTGCGCGAAAGGATTCTGGCCTTCGCGACATCACGCCTCCAGCAGGACGCCGCCGAGGATCTCACGCAAGAGGTGCTGATCCTGCTCCATGAGAAATATGCCCGCGTCACTGAGCTAACCGAACTGGTGCCCCTGGCCTTCCAGGTGCTTCGGTTCAAAATGTTGGATACCCATCGCAAATCCCTGCGGCGGGGCGAGTATAATCAAGCTTCCGTCGATGACCTGCCGTTGGCCAATCCCGGCGATGATCCGGCCACCCAATTGGATCAGAAGCAGCGTGTCGACCGCTTGTTGACCGCCGTGGCGCAGCTTGGAGAGCGTTGCCGTGAACTGTTCAGATGGAAGCTTGAAGGCAACAGCTTTCCTGAGATTCAAGAACTCATGGGGCAGGCGTCGATCAACACCATTTACACCTGGGACCTGCGTTGCCGGAAACAGTTATTGAGTCTGATGGGCGGCACATGGGAATAATCTAGCGTCAATATTGAGTGTGCGGCGCTTCGCAGGAGACCGAACAACGACCACCTATGTCTGAGCACGAACTGGAATATTTACTAGGCGGTTTCTCGGCAGAGACGCTCACGCCGGAGGAGCGCAAGCGGCTCTATGCCGCGGCCTTGCATGATCAGCAGCTGTTCACTGTCCTGGCCGACGAACAGGCATTGAAGGAGTTGTTGGCGAATCCGGATGTTCGCCGCCGCCTTCTCCAGGCTGTGAAGCAACCGGGTTCCGCTGCAACGGGCGGGACACCTGGCTGGTTGAGTTGGTTCAGGAAACCTGCAGGATTCGCCTGGGCAGGAGGCCTGGCGGCAGCCGTCTTTGCCATCGCATTCGGCACCAGAATCTATCAAGAGAGTCTCGACCGTGCGGCCACGTCGGGCGGAACCGAGGAGACCAGACAGGCTGCGCCGGCGATGCGCGCGCAACCGGCCATGGAACCCGCACCCTCTGCACCTGCGCCGGAACGGACAGCTACAGAGAATACCGACTCGGCCAAGAACAGCAAACGCGCCGACACGCTTGCCAAACGCGACCAGCCCGTCGCAGGCAGGCCGCTGGAGCAGCCGGCGTCCAAATCTCTCGCCGACAATGCCACGCCTCGACGCGAGCGCGATGCATCGAGCAAGCAAGCACCGATGGCGGCAGCCGACAAGGACTCCGCACGCACGACGACCTCAGCTACCGGAGGCGCTGCTCCCGCAGCGCCTCCGGTAGCCGCTCCGCAGCCGTCGCCAGCTCCGCCCCTCTCGCAAGCGCCGGCCGGCCTCTCGGCGGCGAGCGCTCCAGCCCCGAAGAAGAGCGCCAGGGCCCTCTTTTACGGCGAGGAATTTGGCCGCAGCGTCGGTCAGGCGAAACCGTTGGGCCTTCGCTATAGTTTTGTGACGAGGGGAACCGATGGCCAAACTCAGGAAGTCACTGCGGCGATGGCTGCGCGAAGCAGCCAATCGGTGCGACTCACCGTTGAAGCGACGCAGGAATCGTATGTACAGGTACTCCAAAACCTGGGCTCCGCCGGCACCAGACTCTGGTGGCCGCCGCAGGAAACCGGCAAGATCTCCCTCAAACTGCAGGCCGGAAAACGGAGCGACATTCCCATGCCGCCTCCGGCTGAGAACGGCCTGATCACGGTCATCATCAGGCTTTCTTCGAAACCCTTCGGACCGCTCACAATGCAGGAGGTCGGCATGCTGGACCGATTCTCCGCGACGCTGCTCATCGAAACCGTCTCTCCCGACACGGCCACCGGCGTCCAGGAACAGGCGACCTACGTCGTGAGCCACGATCCATCCACCAGCGCTCAACTAGCCGTCGAGATACCGGTGGTTCAGTAGCGAGAGCTACCTTCACCCCGGCATCAGGGATAGAACCGCATCACCAGCATGCCGGCAATTGCCGCCACGCCGCCGGTGAGGCACAGCACAAATCCCAGCGCACCCGCTACAAACCACGGTCGAACACGCCGATATTCATCCGCCTGGAGTAACGGATGCAACTCCACAGGTCTTTGCCACCACCGAGGCGGCAACGCCATGCGCGCAGATAAGGCCCGATACAGGACGACGTGATACCACCACCCCGTTGGAATGCCGATCAGCAAGCCGAGGGCCAACGACCAGAGGCCGAGCTCAACCATTCGTGGCGGAGTGGCCACGACGGTCAGCAAACCTGTCAGCCCGATCACCACCAGGCTGGCCAGCACGAGGAGCAGTTCAAGCATGGGCCGGATTATACTCGAACGATGGCGGGATGAGCGGGCTCTGGCGCATTACGGCGGCGCATCGATATCGGTGCGGTTCCAGGTGAAAAAAAATAACATCGTATACTGGTTGTAAAACGTTCGGCCCACGAGCGTGGCTGAAGAGCCGAGAAATTCGCCGGTACGGTTGTCGTAAATATCCAGATGGAGCCGCGCATACCCGCTTTGGTTTTGTTGTTTGTAGAGCGTCAATTCCGGGAGCGCGAAGGGAATCAGCAGGCTCTGCACCGGCGGCATGCCAAAGAAGGTGATTCCCTGCATGGTCCCGAACGATTCCGCCATGACACGCACGAGATAGGGCGACTCCATGTCGCGTGCCCGCACCAGATACCCCCTGCGTCCTAATTCCGCCGCGACTGTATCGCGGATGTAGAGAATGTCGCGGTTGGGGCTGTTCAACGAGCCCAGATCCGAATTCGTCATGCGCAGTCGGGATCGATCGCTTTCCAGACCCGTCGCATCGAGTTCAATGTTGACGCCGGCAGGCAACTGCACGGTGAGGTTCGTGAGCGCTTGATTCACGGCTTGGGTCAGCAGCACTTGTTCCACCGCCGTCCTGGGCGTTCGGGACAGCTCCTGCTCGAGCGAGCAGCCTGCCAGAAGCGCCATCACGCCAAATATGAAGTTGGAGCGAATCAGCATGTCATCAAACTCGATGAGAATCCCTCTATGAGTAAAATGCTAATCGACTAGGAGGCGCTATTCAATGAGGCAGATCCCTAGCGGTCGAGAGATTCGTCACTGAGGCTCACTCGCGACTTCACTTCAGCGAGGCGGCCGGATCACCTCGACTGCCCGCGCAGAACGAGGTCCTTCCCAGGGCGCGCGTTCCGCGAGGTGCGCGACACAAGGCATAACGAGCGTCTCGCTTACGCACGCCGGCGAACCGGTAAGCCGGCAGTGTGCGAATACCTCTGTTGTGACGTATGATTTCTTATCCCCCCTACCTCTCCCCAGCGAGGCGGCGGGCCGATGCTCTTTGCGCGCGTCGAACGAGGGCTTTCTCAAGCCGCGCGTTCCGCGAGCAAAGAGCATGGGCCTTCCGCCTCGCCCCTCCCTTCTGAAAGGATTGCCCGCTTCGTTCCATACCCTCCTGTGAAGGAGGAGTTATGGAGCAGCGCCACGCCCGTCCTGAACCGAATGTGTCAGCCTATCTGCACGATCCTCGCTCCTACCAAATCGCCAGCCTGAGCACCCTCCTCATGTACGCTCTCTGCTGGCTCCACTTTGATCTGTCGATCTGGCAGATCGCCGTGACGATCGGAACCGCATTGCTCACTCAATACGTCGGGACCGCCCTCGCCGACCTGCCGTCCTTCGATCCCAAGAGCGCCCTGATCTCCTCACTCTCGCTCTGCCTCCTGCTGCGTACCGATGATCTGGCGGCCGCCGCGTCGGCAGCCGTCATCGCCATCGGCAGTAAGTTCGTCCTGCGCTGGCACGACAAACACCTTTTTAATCCGACCAATCTGGCCTTGACCGTGATTCTCGGCAGCGGGCTCGGATGGATCTCGCCGGGGCAATGGGGGCAGGCTACCTGGCTTGCGTTTCTTCTCGCCTGCCTCGGGAGTCTGGTCGTCACCCGTGCCGGACGGGCCGATGTCACGCTGGCGTTCCTCGCCTTCTATGTCGGGCTGCTGTTCGCACGGGCACTGCGGCTCGGTGACCCGCTCACGATCCCGCTCCATCAGCTCGAAAGCGGCACGCTGCTCATCTTTGCCTTCTTCATGATTTCGGATCCGAAGACGACGCCTGATTCACGTACCGGACGCATCGTCTATGCGCTTCTCGTGTCCCTCGCTGCGCTCTACGTGCAGTTCGGACTATTCAGGCCGAACGGGCCGCTCTGGGGCCTCATAGCCTGCGCGCCGCTGGTGCCATTGATCGATTACCTGTTTCCAGGCCCACGTTATCACTGGACGCTGTCTCCAACCGGTCGTCCTGCTGAGTCAATGACCAAACCTGTTTTGGCTTCCGTCCCCGCTGTATCACTCACCAAGGAGGTTCCTATGCGACGTGCCATCGTTCCGTCATTACTTCTGATGCTGACCCTCTTCGCCTGGGCAGGCGATGCCTCGGCCTTTTGCGGCTTTTATGTCGGCAAGGCCGATACGAAACTGTTCAATAAGGCCTCCGAGGTGGCGATCGCGCGACACGAGAACAAGACCGTGATCACGATGGCCAATGACTTCACGGGCGACGTAAAGGAGTTCGCGCTGGTGGTCCCGGTGCCGACGATCCTGGAAAAAGAACAGGTCCACGTCGGTGATCCGGCCCTGCTCAAACATCTGGCAGACTACTCAGCGCCTCGCCTGGTCGAATATTTCGACCAGAATCCCTGCCTGCGCTCCGAACTGATGGAACGCCGCAGCATGGATGCCATGAAGAACGCGGCGCCTGCAGCCGCTCCGCGTGAACGCGACAAGGCCCTGGGCGTGACGGTGGAGGCGCAATATACGGTCGGGGAATACGACATCCTCATCCTCTCCGGCAAAGAAAGCAGCGGCCTGGAAATCTGGCTGACCAAAAACGGCTACCGCATTCCACAGGGCGCGTCTGCGGTCTTGCAGAGTTATCTCAAACAGGGCATGAAATTCTTCGTCGCAAAGGTGAATCTGGGTGAGCAGGCCAAGCTCGGCCTGACGCACCTCCGGCCTTTGCAGATTGCATTTGAATCGCCCAAGTTTATGCTGCCGATCCGGCTCGGCACGGTCAATGCCGACGGCGCGCAGGAGTTATTCATCTACTTCCTCACGAAGCAAGGCCGGGTCGAAACCACGAACTACCGGACGGTGCGATTACCGGATGGGCAGGACATTCCGCTCTATGTGAAGGACAAGTTTGGCGACTTCTACCGTGATCTGTTCAGCCGGCAGGTGAAGCGGGAATACGAACGCGGCGTCTTCATGGAATATGCCTGGGACATGAACTGGTGTGATCCCTGCGCGGCTGATCCCCTGTCGGCCGAAGAGTTGCGCAATCTGGGCGTGTTCTGGCAGGAAAGCAATGGCCGAATGAGCAAAGGCATGCCGATGGCGCAGCATGTCTTCCTGACCAGGCTGCATGTCCGTTACGATGCCGCGCACTTTCCGGAAGACCTGATGTTCCAGGAAACATCGGACCGCGGCAACTTCCAGGCGCGCTACATCCTCCGTCATCCGTGGACCGGGACGGAGGACTGTGCGGCGGCCACGACCTACCGCCAACAATTACGCGAGCGATACGAGCAGGAAGCGCAGACGCTCGCTTCGTTGACCGGGTGGAATATCAGCGAGATCCGTAAAGCAATGAACTTGACATCCCTACCGGCCGGCGGGGAAACGAAGTGGTATCAGCGTCTATGGAATAACTGAATCGGAAAATCGAACGGAGGAGGCCGGGACAGCCCGGCCTCCTCCGCTATGCCGCCATCTGTGTATTCGGAGTCGGATTCAGGCAGGGATCTACTTCGTGGCGCAATCGCCTGTGCGTTTGCCATCCACCTTCATCGTCACCGACAGGGCCTTGTCGCCTTTAGGCGTCGCTTTGCGGACGACAGAAAAACCGGTGTTGGAAACCGTGCCTTCCACGCGAGTGATCGCATACACGCCTTCAATGTCGTAACTGACCGTCCCGCCATGCATCGACACGTTCATGACCTTGTTCGCCGGATTGGGCTTGAATCCGTTCAGGGCATAATAATTAAACACCGCATCCGGATTGGCCAGGTGCTCTTCCTTCACGCAGCGGGTATGGGTGTCCGGCTTGCCCGCCTCGCCGCTGCTGCTTTCCGTCACGGCCGTCACCTGGTACTCACCCGGCTTCAGGGGAACCGCCTCTGCCCATGCCCAGGGCGCTGCACAGAGAACTCCCGCGATCACACCCAACCCCACGACTCCCTTCATCGTCGATCCTCCTTGTAACACCGGGGTGCGTCTGCTCCTGGCTCATCACAGCGACCAGGCCGCCTCGCCCGAATTCATGCCCCATCAAGGACCCGGCGATTGTGCTCATGCCTTGGGATATTGTCAACCGTTACCTCCGGCGCACGGCCCCCCTGTCTCTCGAGAACGGGCACCGTCCTAGGCTCATTTCCGTGCCGACTGTGTTATAGTCGGCCACCGTTTCCTCATATCGCCGCATGAGAAAGGAGCACTACGTATGACAGAACCTCGTCGTTCGCTCATGGCCGCAGTCAGCGGACTTGCACTCCTGACGTTGCTGTCAGCCTGTTCCTTCAAAGCTACGTTTAAAGAGACCACCGACACCACCTCCAATATCACCGGTACGACCTCCGGGCGCATCTGGTGGAATGAAGACGGACTGTTGAAAGCTGAGCATACGATAGCGGCTTTCACCGCCTACAATGCGGAAAATCTGGAAGCCGATGCGGCCAGGGGGCAGGGCGAATATCTCGCCTCGTTGAATACGCTCACGAATCTCCCGGATGCACCGGCATTTCAGCCCTCCGCGCAGGATGCGTTCAGCCGCTGGGGCCAAGCCGGCTCCCTGTCGACTACCGACCTCGTCAAGGCCTTACAAACCGCGCACCGCTGACGACACAGACCGATCACCGGACAGTCACCCAGACACCGCAGTTCACCGGAGTACGAGACGGACATGAATGCGCCGCGCAATCCCCTCGCGATCCATCGCATCTTTCACCCGACGGATTTTTCGCAGGACAGCCAGGTGGCATTCGTCCATGCCCTCAAGCTGGCATTGGTCTTTCGCGCCGAACTGACCATCATGCACGTGGACCCTGACGTGTCCCCCGAAGGGTTCGAGGATTTTCCCCGCATCCGGCCGACGCTCGCGCAATGGGGACTGCTTCCGGAATCCAGCTCGAAAAGCGATGTAACCACACTGGGCATCCGGATCCGGAAGGTTCGCGCCCTGGCTGCCGATGCTAAGCAGGCGATCATTCATCATTTGAGCGCCGCACCGACCGATCTCATGGTCCTGGCCACACATAAACATGAGGGGTTCGCCCGGTGGATCCATCATGCCGTCGCGGAGCCCGTTTCACGCGCCATGCATGTCACCACGCTCTTCGTCCCCGCCAACGTGGCGGGATTTGTCTCGCGCACCACCGGCGACACCTCGCTACAGCGTGTGTTGCTGCCGATCTCGAGCCAGCCGTCATCTCAACCGGCCATCGATGCCGCGACCGTGCTGGTTTCTCAGCTGAGCGCGCCGCCTGTCACGATGACGCTCGTTCATGCAGGCGTGGAAGGCGATGTTGATGCGCTGGCGCTTCCTCAGAAGGCAGACTGGTCGTGGAACCAGTTGTTTGGAAAGGGCGACCCCGTCGAATGGATTCTCGCGGCAGGTGCCGAATTCGATGTGGATGTGATTGTGATGGCAACCAAGGGGCAGGACAGCTTACTCGACATGTTGCGCGGCAGCACCACCGAACGGGTCTTGCGAGGTGCACGGTGCCCGCTGCTTGCCATTCCCGCGCCGCTGATCTGATCAGGATCGGACGTCCCGTTGCGTCACTTCGAGGACCGAGGGCTCCTGCCGGTCGTTGGCGCTTCGTCCGGTCACCGTGCGAATGACGACGCCCTCGCGAAACACCACAAAGTTCGACGGGATCGCCGCGATACGCGGCCCCGGGAGAATAATTCCCGCCAGGTTCAAGGGATCAGCCGCAGAAATGTTGATCTCCTGCTGAGTGGCGGTGCCTGGGCGCTTCTTCAATGCCCGCAGTGCCTCCAGCGCTTCCGGCAAGGCAAATTGTTCGCCGGTGAATCCGCCGACAAACCGTCCCCCGCGTAACTCACCCGACGATTCGAGACGCCGATAACAGATCAACAGATCCCGCCAGGACGAGACGATCGACTCGCGTGCCAGCAAGTCCCGGAAGACCACTCCATACCGCTGCAGCAATTGCCGCGCAATGCGCTCTGTCACCTGCGCGGCTTGCGAGGAATCAGGAACCTGAGCGAACGCGGATGGTGAGCGCGGATCCGCCGAGGCCTGTCGGCTGATCTGAAACTGCCCGACTGCCGGCCTCAGGAGCGACCAACGACCTCCGACATGGCGGGGCCGGCGATTCCGATCGGACGCCTCCGCGCGACGTCGCCGGGGATCGATCAGCGCCCGTAAATTATCGAACCCGTCGGCTGTCACCAACCCGGCCGCGACCAATTCCCAGAGCCCGTCTTCCACTTCCGACGCCAACAAACGGGTCCCGTGCAACAGCTCGCTGAAAAAGCTCGCGCCACGCTCCTGGAGGCAACGGCGAATGGCCTGCGCCGAGGGGCTGAGTTTGGACGAACAATCCACCCGGGCGACATCCGCTCCGGTCGCCTCCAGCAACACCGGGGCATCTTCTCGCGCAAACAGACTGACCGGCGCGACACGCGCGGGCACCACGCGTCGTCCCGGCAACACGGTGAGTTCCTGCATGAGCCGCGGATGCGGCGTCACACGTCCCCACATCAGCGCGCCGCCCAAACAGAGCCGGTCCAGCCATTCAGGCTGATATTTCGCCAGACGAACCCGAAGAATCTGCGCTTCCCAGGCGGATGCGGCGGCCTCGAATCCTCCGAGCTGCTTCGCCACCTCCAGCAGTCCGGCCTCTCCATGGAGACGAGCCCCCGGTGACGCATGCTGCCACTGGAACAGAAACCGCATAAACTCGGCGGCGGTGACCGGCTCTATCTCCTTCCGTAACCGACCGACCGTGAGACGGTGAATTCTAGCCAGCAGGCGACGATGACACCACTCGACTACCTCATCCGTGGTTCGTGACGCCTCCAAGGAAAACCGTCCACGCAGCACGTGGCCTTGCGCTTCGAGTCGCAACATCGCGCCGTCGACATCATGCACGGCCAAGTCCAGACGCGCAGCCAGGTCGGCCGTTGTCACGGGCCCGATACTTTCCATCCATCCTAAGACGACGCGCTGAATTACCTCTTCCCGCTCCAGCGAGGTTTCGGGAGGCGTCGGAGCCGCCTCCGGATCGATCCGAACTTCCGGAAACAGCAGGCTGCCATATTGATGATGTTCCGCGGCCAACCATCCTCGCTTACTCTCTCCCTGCCACAGCGTGGCGATCCGGCCGGCGGGCTCGAGCCTCGGCGCGAGCAGGTCCCACCCCGGCATGCAGGCACAGGGCACCCAGCCGAGCGTCAACAACGCATCGTGCAATTCCTCTGCATCCCGCACGTCGGGCCAGGATTCTTCTCGGACCTGATCGATGGCCGACTGGTCCAACGCGCCCATTTCGCCCGCCAGCGCGGCCGGAAGCGTGCGCCGCATATCCACCGCCCGTGCCCGGCGTTCTTCGAGCGGCGCATCGTCGAGATAGGCATAGGGATTGGCATTTAAAATTTCATGGCAGAAGGCGGAGGGCATCGGCGTATCGACGGCGACGCAGGTGATCGAGCCGGATTCAATCTTGTTCAACACCGTCGCCAGCCCGTCGATGTCCATCGCGTCCGTCAGGCAATCCCGGATCGTTTCCTGCGCCAACGGATGGTCGGGGATCTGACGTACCGTCCGTTCCCCTTGAAAATTGTCCTGGCAGGCAATCGCATCCGGGAACACGGCAGACAGCAGATCCTCGGCGCGCATGCGCTGAATTTGAGGAGACACCCGCTTTCCGCCGGCAAACCGGAGCAACGCCAAAGCCCGCGACGCGTTCCACCGCCACCGGGTCATGAACATCGGCGCCTGCAACACGGCCTGCGTCAGCACGTCGCGCAGTGTCGTGACGTTCAAAAACGCGAACACCGTATCGAGCGGAAAACTGTGCTTTTCGCCCAACGACAACACGATGCCTTCATCCGTCGCGGCGGCTTGCAGTTCAAAATCGAAGGCCACGCAAAAGCGTTTCCGCAGCGCCAAGCCCCAGGCGCGATTCACCCGGCCGCCGAACGGGGCATGGATGACGAGCTGCATGCCTCCGCTCTCATCGAAAAATCGTTCCGCCACGATCGTCTGCTGCGTGGGTACCGTCCCCAGAACGGACTTCCCGGTTAAAATATATTGGACCGCCTGTTCCGCCCCACGCTGATCGAGACCGCATTCCTGCTTGAGCCATTGCACCGGCGGCGCGGAAGGAGGAGGCGCCGGCACATGTGGATCCAGACGCTGGTCGAGATCGGCCCTGAGGCGCGCCACTTCTGCGGACAAATCCGCCGTGCGCGCCGGCGCTTCACCCCGCCAGAACGGGATGGTCGGAGGAGCACCCTGCGCATCTTCGACACGCATCTTGCCGGTTTCGACGCCTTTGATGCGCCAGGATGTATTGCCCAGCAGGATAATGTCTCCCGTCAGACTCTCGACTGCGAAATCCTCATCGACGGATCCCACCACCGTGCCGTCCGGTTCAGCAATCACGGCGTAGTTGGCGGTGTCGGGAATGGCGCCGCCGGACGTGATGGCGGCCAATCTGGCGCCCCGGCGGCCGCGGATCTGATGGTTGATACGGTCGTGGTGCAGATAGGCTCGCCCCCTGCCTCGACTGGTCGCATATCCGTCGGCCAACATGGCGACCACCGCATCGAACGTCTCACGGCTCAGGTCGCGAAAAGGCATGGCCTTGCGGCACAACTCATACAGCGCCGTCTCGTCCCAGGCTTGGGTGGCAGCCGCCGCGACGATCTGTTGCGCCAGGACATCAAGGGGCGCGGGCGGCACCTCGATGTGGTCTAACACACCGGCGCTGATCGATCGGATCAGCGCGGCACATTCGATCAACTCGTCACGCGTGGTGGCAAAAAGGCGGCCTTTCGGGATGGCATGAACCCAATGGCCGGCCCGGCCGACACGCTGTAAGCAGGTGGCAATAGACCGGGGTGATCCGATCTGGCAGACGAGATCGACCGTTCCGACATCGATGCCGAGTTCCAGAGAGGCCGTCGCGACGACCACTCGCACGGCTCCGGTCTTTAATCGGTCCTCGGCAGCCAGGCGGATTTCCCGCGACAAGCTCCCGTGGTGGGCCGCCACGACGCCATCCCCCAAATGGCGCAACCGATCTTCTAAGTAGTGCGAGACCCGCTCGGCCAAGCGCCGCGTATTGACGAAGACCAGCGTGGAGCGATGCGCCTCGACCAGCGCGGCAACCCGATCGTAGATATCGCTCCAGATCGCATTGGTCGCCACGGGACCGAGTTCATCTTTCGGGACTTCGACCGCCAGATCCATGTCGCGACGATGGCCGACATTGATGATCGCCACATCGTTCGCCAGCCGCAGGTCGTTCGGAGGTCCGTCTACGGAATCCGCGTCCTGCATGAGCGGAGAAGACCGACGGCTCCCGACCAGAAATTGCGCCATGCGTTCGATCGGACGCTGGGTGGCGGACAGGCCGATCCGCTGGACAACACCGCCGGCCAGCGCCTCCACGCGTTCCAACGACAAGGCTAAATGCGCCCCTCGCTTGTTCGGGGCGACGGCATGGACCTCGTCGACAATGACCGTACGGACCGTCTTCAACATCGCCCGGCTCTTTTCCGCGGTGAGCAGAATAAACAGCGATTCGGGCGTGGTAATCAGGATATGCGGAGGGCGCCGGAGCATCTGCTGCCGTTCAGTCATCGGGGTGTCGCCGGTCCGTACGATCACCCGGAGGTCGGGCAACAACAGTCCCGCCGAGAGGGCCGCCTGACCGATCTCGAGCAGCGGTTGTTGCAGGTTTTTTTGCACATCATTGCTGAGCGCTTTGAGGGGGGAGATATAGAGGATTTGTGTTTCGTCCCGCAGGTCGCAACGCAGTGCCTGCTGAAACAGCCGATCGACACAGGACAGAAACGCGGCCAGGGTCTTGCCCGATCCGGTCGGGGCGGAAATCAGCAGGTCGCGGCCGGACTGAATCTCAGGCCAGGCCTGCTGCTGCACCTCCGTCGCAACCGTAAATTTTGCGGTGAACCATTCAGCGATGATGGGATGAAAGGGCGGAGCCGGAGTCATCGGGTGATCGTAACACAACCACCACTGGCAGAACATGCGGGTCGGACCGTTGAATCGTGCGGGAGCTGGAGGGGAAGTCTCGGGCGGGGGGAACTTTTATGGAACGGCAGGCCGTGCGGAGAGCATCCAGACCATGCCGGTTCAGGAGGCGGGATGTGGTCGTCTTCCTCTTAGCGAACACCCAGCAAGCCAGGCTGCCTCATGGTTCACCATAGGTTTTGAAGATGTCATACGACAACCGGCATTCGCTGCAGTAGTTTCTCGAAAATCGCACCTGGGACGGCGACACCACGTGTCGCGCCAGGTAACTCGGAAAATCGACCCAACAGTTCGTCCCCCTGCCGGAGAATCCATCGTCGCGCACCCGGCGGCACAACTCACACATCGGTACGACTCGAACCATCGTCGATCTCCTGTTGCAGAATTCACGCTCATGGATCACCGCAATCAGGTGTCCTGTTTTCTGATCGCCCGCACATGAAGATCATCCGGACAACAAACTCGCTCTCCTCGGAGCACTCGGCCAAGGTAGTGCCCGAGATCGACCGTGAGGTGTTTCACCAAATATCCGCTCGCCCCGGCCTCGAATGCGGCCATCACGTAGACTGGATCTTCATGGAGCGCAAAAAAGACCACCTTGCTGTCCGGCAGTGTCTCGTATAACTGACGAGCCGTCCCGAGCCCTTCCAGAAAGGAGAGGGAGAAATCCAGAATAATCAACTCCGGTTCGAGTTTTTTTGCCGTCATGACCACGGCTTCGCCCTCGGTTTCGGATGCCACCACTTCGTAGTGAGATTCCAGCAAAATCTCCAGATAGGCGAGCATGGCCCGAGAGGAATCGCCGATCAGCACACGGGGACGCGACATCTTTTTTCTCATAGTCCTACGAGGCACTGCGTAGTTAAAGGAAGCGTATAGTAGGACAAGTGGAGGGAAAACCACACGCGTAAGAGAACGGGTTTTAAGGCCCAAAATATACTGGGCTACTTACTAGTACCGACAGGATCGATGGGATAGGAAACGGGTGGATTCCCGCTAGGTTTGGCTGGTTAAACCCTGCGCCAAGGCATACTTCACGAGTTCGACGGTGGTGTGCAGGTTGAGCTGTTCCATGATTTGCCCCTTGTGAAACTCAACCGTGCGAGGAGAAATCTTGAGGGTGCCGGCAATGTCCTTCACCGTATGGCCTTCGGCCAGGAGCTGCAACACTTCGCGTTGACGGGTGGTGAGTTCCGGGCCGGATGGGGCGCCGCCATCCACCCCGCGCAGCATGCTCTCCACGACCTCCTTCGTGACGAGCGGCGTCACATAGAAATTGCCGCCACGGACGGCCCGGATCGCCTGGGCCAATTCCTCGCCCACGCACCGCTTGAGCAGATAGGCGGAGGCGCCGGCCTCGAAGGCTGCGCGCACATAGGCCGGATCGGCATGCATGGTGATAAACACCACTTTGACCTGAGGAAACTTGACCTTCATAACCCGGGCGGCATCGATACCGTTCAGCACGGGCATAGAGATGTCCAAAATGACGATATCCGGCTTCAGCTCCGGCACCGCCTCCAGCAGCGCCCGACCGTCGCCTACGGTGCCGACCAGTTCGCACTGATCATCCAACAACCGTCGAAATCCCTCCAGGACGAGGGTATGGTCATCTGCCAACAACACGCGCGGAAGCGTCATATCGCCACCCGGACAAGCGGTACGTACATGGATACGGTTGTTCCTTTACCCGGGCTGGATTCCACTTCGCACGTGCCCTGCACAGACAGGAGGCGTTCGCGCATATTCAACAGTCCCAATCCGCCCTCACATCGATCCACCGTCAGTTGATCGAACCCCTTGCCGTCATCGCGTACCACCACGACCACCCCCTCTTCTTCGACCGTGACCTCCACTTCGACCCGGGTTGCTTTCGCATGACGGGCGATATTGGACAGGCTCTCTTGAACGACGCGATACAGCGCCGTCGAGGCAGTTTTGTCGAGCGGCTGGTCAAGAGGTTGATGGACGAACAAGGCTTTGACGCCCGTTCGAGCGGAGAAGTCATCCAAGAGGCGCTGCAAGGCCGCCTTCAGCCCCAGGTCATCGAGGATGGAGGGATGAAAGCGATAGGCCATGTACCGTACGTCGTCGGAGAGCGCCTCCAACCCCGTCAACACATTGTGCACACCATCTTGAGCCGTCGCAGGCGAGCTGCCGATCTGCCGGTCCACGCGCTGAAGCTCCAACATGAGCAGCGCCAGTCGCTGATTGACATCGTCATGCAGATCCTGAGCGATCCGCCGGCGTTCCTCTTCCTGGGCCGTGAGAATCCGCCCGGTCAGTGTATGCAACTGTTCTTCACTGCGCTCCAACGCCAGGCGGCTGGCAGCCAAATCTGCAGTCCGCGCTTCCACCCCTCGCTCCAGCCGCTCATTCACTTCTTCGAGAAGCCGTTCCGTGCGGCGACGCTGATAGATAAACACCACAGGCGCCCAGAGGCCGAAGAGACTGAACAGGTGATTGACCCATTCAAACCATGGGGGAAGATTGGGAACTCGCGGGCTGAATGGAGCCGCAATGATCGTGAGCAATGAGCACGCTGTGGCGGTGGCGATCGGCAACCATCGGTATTGACTGGCCGACGACAGGAGCACGACCGCGCTATAGAGCACTGCGTTCGCCACGCCCAGCGGCAATTGCAGATCCAGCACAAAAAAGAGACAGGCCAGCAGGCCGGCGAGTCCGACCAGAATCCGCTGCCGCCGCTCATCGGTCGGCCGGCCGATCATTGCACCCGTCTCGTCCTGACGTAAGTTGAAAGACGCCATCGGGGCCGGATTTTAGCACGTGCCTCTGTCCGGAGACTAGAACCAGAATCGGCTCAAACCGGGAGCAGCAAACGACCCAGCGGTTCGGGTATGATGCCCGGATGTCCGCCCTCCGCCCCATTGTCATCCTCGGAACCGGCTATACTGGCCGCTGGATTCAGAAGCTGGCGCGGGAACAGTCGCTTCCCATTCTGGCCAGCAGCCGCCAGCCGGAGCACCACCTCCGCGACGTGGCCCAGACCGCCCGCATCCAGTTCGATCTGGATCATCCGTCCACGTGGGCTGCGTTGCCGCTGGACGCCGACCTGATCTGGACGTTCCCAGCGGTTCCTCTTGAGCGGGTCCAGGCCTTCGCCGCATATTCTTGTAGCCATTCACACCGATTGGTCGTGTTAGGCAGTACGTCGGCCTACGATCGAGGCGAAGAACCTCTAATGGACCTGCCCCCGTGGATCGACGAGACCAGCCCCGTCAATGTCGATCTTCCTCGCGTTCAGGGGGAGGAATACCTCCGGACCCAGCACGGTGGCATTCTCCTGCGCGTGGCCGGGATTTACGGGCCGAATCGCAATCCGGTGGAGTGGATTCGTCAAGGACGTGTCGGCCCGACGAATAAATTCGTGAACTTGATTCATGTCGAAGATCTGGCCGCGCTCTGCCTTCTGGCCCTGCGGACCGGACGCGCAGGGGACATCTACAATATCAGTGACGGGCATCCGCGCCGATGGGCCGACATTTGCGCGGAAGTCTCGAGCAGATGGGGCATTGTGAGTCCGCGGGAGGCCTCCTCCAGCCAACCGGGCAAGCGGATTTGCAACCGCAAAGCGCTCGAAACACTTCACTACACACTCCGGCATCCGGAGCTCTATCACACGCTGGCCGCATTGCAACCGGAAACAGGCGAAAGGATCTCGCCCTAGCGACCTCACTCTTTGGCCAGGCGAGTCGGACTCCCGGCGAGCACCTGATGGATGGCCTCCCCAGCTACGCGCTGCCCCTCTGCCGTCCAATGCGTGTCATCGGGAAGATAGGTCAATACGCCCTGTGCGGCGGCTTCGCGAAGCGGCGGAGTCAGATCGAGGAATTCGATCTCCGGTGCGAGTTGCTTCAGGATCGCCGCCACCTCCTCGGGCAGCTCATTGAGCGGCCATTCCCGCATTTCCTCCGTGAGGGGCTCGAAGTTTTCCAACCCCTGATGCACTCGATGTTTCACAGGGGCAAACGCCACCACGAGGCGAATGCCTTGTTGGCGGCTCACCTGATAGGCCTCGGCTAGAATTGATCGCAGTCGCTCCAGGCGCAGCCTGTCCGTGGGCTTCAATGCCCCGAGCTTCTCCCAGAAGTACAGCAAGGTGTCCTTTCCCTCCGTGTCCTGAAACCGTCCACGCAGACGCAAATAATCGGGGTGTGGCACACATCCTTGCACCGCCTTGCGCGAGACGAGCAGAAGATTTCTCGTCAACGAGCGCATCCAATAGTCGTCGTGCGAGGCCCTCGTATCGGATACGGCACTCACTGCCTGATCTTCCGGTTCCAATTGATAGAGATCGTTTCCCTCAAAAAATACCCACACAATCGTCTTCGGCTGCAGGGCCAGCGCATACCGCTTCAGCACGACGAGTTCTTGCTCCGGGCCATAGCCGCTAATGCCTAAATTTGCGACGGATGTCTGTAACCGATGGCTTAATTGCGTGGTCAGGAGACTGCTGCCGGGCAGCATGGGCGATTCGACATAGGAATCACCGATGACCACGACATCCGCCCGGTCCATATCCGTATCGTTTCGAAATCCTCGATGGTCATACCGGAGGTCGAAGCGTTCCGGAGTATTCGCCGGGAGGCAGAGCGCTTCACCGATGTTCCCCCGCACAAAGGCCCCTTGCTCTTGGTAATGCGCCTCACGCCGGTATCCGAGTTCCGGATCACGGACATAGCCGGACCGATCGAACCATTCACGCCCTTGGGTACCGAACAGAGTCTGGTAATTGAGGAGTCCCGCCACACCCAACAATTCGGCCGTCCCCAGCACAATGATCCCGCACAGGGTCATCAGAACGAACCGACCCTGAATCTCCTTGCGCGGCAGATCAGAGAGAAGGGCATACAGGCCCCAACACAACAGATAGCCGGCGATGAGGTTGTCCACCAGATGTCTGGTACTGGTTACCCCGGTCTGCCACGACACTACGCATGCTCCAAGAAATATCACCAACGTCAACCATGCCGCCTTATGTTCCACCACGCACTGTCCTCCCTACTCACAACGGGATGCCGCAACGGCCGGCTTCAGCGCAGGCCGCAGCGCGCGACGAATCCACATTTCACAGCCTGAACGGGTGTCCAGTAATACTGGACACGTTTTAGCCTTATCCGGAAGGGGTGAGAAGCTGGGGAAATCCCTAGCAGGCGGCGGCCCGAAAAAGATGACGGACAGCCACAGCCAGGAGGGCAGCAGATCGCGGAAAGACAGAAAAGTCGCGCATCCTTGAGACTCGCCACAAAAACGTGTTACACAGGTAAAAAGGCGGTTTTGCGCGTTCCACTTTAGGTAGGCGTTGGCACGAGCCCGTAATGACCGACATCGCAAAGAAAAAGAAGCCCGCCAGACGTCCCCAACCCTCCCCGACCAAAGCCGAAGTGCACGTCGGCGACATTGTCCGGCGGCTCCGCAAATCTCATCACCTTTCAGTACGCACACTCGCCGACAAGTGCGGCTTCTCTCCCAGCTTCATCTCTCAGGTGGAATTACGCCAGGCCTCGCCGTCTATTGCCTCCACGGAAAAGATTGCGTCCGCGTTAGGCGTCACCTTGGGAGAATTTTTTCGTGCCATCGACCCTACGCCTCCGGCCATCATCCGGTCGGATGCCAGACCGGTCGTGCAAAGCGAATGGTCTCGCGCAAAAATCGAAGCGCTCGGGCCGTTCAACAAGGACAGCCAGTTTGAACCCATGGTCATTACGATTCAGCCGGGCGGAGCCAGCGGGCACAAACCCTACGTACGCCAAGCTGAACAGTTAGCGGTGGTACTGCTGGGGACGCTCGAATTGACCTTGGAAGAGGACGTTCACCATCTCAAGCGGGGCGATGCCGCCGGGATTCCCGCAGGCAATCGGCATTGCTGGCGAAACGTCAGCAAGCGGCCGGCACAAATGCTGATCGTCACGGCCCACCGGCGGTTGTAACCGCCGCGCTCACCTCCCATCACCTGCAGGCTTTCACCCATCTCAACGGCAGGGAAACACCGAGCGTATCCGGCCCCATCTCGCGTCTCAGGCCCGCAGGAGCGCCATCACGCTGAGACAGACCAGCAGATTATTCACGGCATGCCCGATCATTCCCGGCCACAAGCTTCCGGTCCGCTCATAGGCCCAGGCCCATAACACGCCGCTCCAAAAGACACTCAAAAATCCGATCACTCCGTAGCCGTGAGCAATGGCGAACAACGCCGCGCTCAACATGGCTGCGGTTCCCCATTGAAAACGCCGTCGGAATACGCCGAACAACAGTCCGCGGAAAGCCAACTCTTCAAAGACCGGCGCAAAGACCACATATTCCATCAAGCTGACGATCAGGG
>WBZQ01000097.1_pt2 | contig 46157 bp, 55 predicted proteins | sample 5204251 | NCBI WGS metagenome assembly WBZQ01 (sample SAMN12412402, study PRJNA552823) | activated sludge metagenome | isolation source: activated sludge from nitrification reactor of wastewater treatment plant... | place: USA: Virginia | collected 2017-09 | reverse complement strand
GATCATCTTTTTTGTCTCAGGAGCTCGTCTTTCATATATTTTCTTCACGATTCTTGGGGGGATTGCAACTCTCGCACTTCTGATTCGTCTCGCGCCCTATCGGATGGAGCGTTTTCTTGTTTTTTTAAATCCTGATCATGATCCTCTTGGATCTGGGTATCAATTGAACCAAGCACTCATGGCACTTGGTTCGGGCGGATGGCTTGGTGTCGGACTCGGACAGGGTCGTCAGAAATTTAATTATTTACCTGAACCGGTGACAGACTCTATTTTTGCGGTTCTGGGGGAGGAAGTGGGATTTATCGGAGTCGTAGTCGTGGTAACGCTGTTTCTTTTCGTTGCCTGGAGAGGACTCCGTATCGCGCAAAGAGCCCCGGATATGTTTGGGAGGCTCGTCGCGGTAGGAATTATTTCCTGGATTTTTATTCAGGCAATGATTAATACCATGGCTATTTCAGGAATAATTCCTTTGACAGGGATTCCTTTGCCGTTTATCAGTTATGGGGGAACATCACTGGCTGTTCTTTTAACGGCCATCGGTATCTTGTTGAACATATCCAAACAGGCTAGACTAGAGGCATAAATAAACAGTTCAGATTCCCTATTTTTATGGCTCATCAAATACCACGAGTGGTACTTTCAGGAGGTGTTTCGGGAGGGCATACGTACCCCTTGATTGCCGTAGCACGTGTTTTGCGCAAACGGTATCCAGAGGGAATTGAAATTCTCTTTCTTGGCGGTGGCGGTGTTTTTGAGGAGGCCGCCATGAAAGCAGAAAATATTCCGATGCAGAGTGTTCTCTTTGGAAAGATGCGGCGTTATTTTTCTCTTCTGAATTATCTTGATGTATTCAAGCTCCCTATCGGTATCATACAGGCCTTATGGCATCTCCTTTGGTTTATGCCGGATGTGGTGTTTTCAAAGGGAGGGGCTGCCTCAGTACCCGTCGTTGTGGCAGCTCGCTTCTATCGTATTCCAGTATTGATTCATGACTCTGATTCGGTAGCCGGTCGAGCAAATGCTTGGCTTGGGAAGTGGGTGCAAAAAGTCGCTATTGCGTACCCGAGCGCGGCTCAATATTTTCCTGCAGGTAAGACCGCTCTGACTGGCAATCCTGTTCGAGAAGAAATCGTATCTGGTTCGAAGGAGCGAGGAAAAGAACGTTTTCATCTTGACCCGGAGAAGAAAACGATTGTTTTGTTCGGGGGGAGTCAGGGGGCGCACGGGTTAAATAATGCCTTGTTACGGATTTTACCAGCTCTATTGATGAAGGGGGTACAGATAATCCATCAGACCGGGAGTAGCCACTTAGAAGGAGTACTGGCTCTTTCGGCTGAGTTGGGCGTGCCGACTGAAAATGGGAGCTACCATCCGATAGCTTTTCTTTCCGCACAGGAAATGGGTGATGCGATTGCTGCTGCTGATATTGTGATTTCAAGGGCGGGTGCTGGTTCGATTGCTGAAATTGCCGCACATCGAAAGGCACTTGTACTGGTACCTCTTCCTACCGCTGCCAACAATGAACAGAGAAAGAACGCGTATGATATCGCTGAAATTGGTGGAGCACTTGTGTTGGAGGAGGCGAATCTGGGAGAACATTTGTTGATGGAAAACCTTGAGAACTTGATGAATAATGATGGCTTGCGAGCCGAAATGGGAGAAAGTCTCCATGTGTTTTACCATCCCGATGCTGCTGAACGGATTACAGATGGACTGATTGATTTGATGGCTTGAGTATCCTTTTTCCCTTCTGACGAATCATACTTATGGAATCAACGTCACTGACCAAATCGAAGCGTGTGCACATGATTGGTATTAAGGGTGCCGGTATGGCAGCTTTGACCCAGATTCTGGTGCATCAGGGTAAGCGGGTCACTGGATCGGATACGAATGAAGTTTTTTTTACGGATCGTATTCTCAAAGCACTGTCTCTTTCAGTACGGGAGACGTTCGCTCCAGAGAATATCCCTTCTGATGCGGAAGTCATTGTGTACTCGACTTCCTATGCTCCCGAGCGGAATTCAGAATTGAAAGCAGCCCTTGAAAGCGGGAGACTCGTGCTGAGTTATCCGGAAGCCGTAGGAGTATTGACTCGTGAATACCTCACTCTTGCGGTCGCCGGGACACATGGCAAGACGACTACGAGCGCGTTGCTTGGGCATGTACTTGAAGACTTGGGTGAATCTCCCACAGCCATTGTCGGGAGTCGTATCGCCGCATGGGGTGGGGGCGCTCTTTCAGGTAATGGGCAATATCTGGTGCTCGAAGCCGATGAATATCAGAATAAATTGAAAGAATATCAACCGTTTGCCGTTATCTTGACGAGCGCGGATTTTGACCATCCTGATTTTTTCTCTGATACAGAAGCATACGAGCGTGTCTTTCGAGACTTCGTTGCAAGAATACCCGTGCATGGAGTACTGGTCTATTGTCATGACTCTGTAGCGGTGACCCGGATAGCAGAAGCTGCCCACTGTCAAAAGATTTCCTACGGTCAGGGACAGGGAGCGATGTATCAAGTAATGGATTATGCAGTACTCCCACCGGTTCCTTCCACACCGGCTCTTCCTCGACAGCGATTTTCAGTTCTCAAAAACGGGGAAAATCTTGGAGAATACACTCTTCAATTGGCAGGAAAGCACAACGCACTCAATGCAACTGCGGTGATAGCCCTTCTTGATTTTCTTCGAAAAGATGCAGGGCGTACGAGTTCGGCACTCGCAACTTTCCCGGGAACAGAACGTCGATTCGAATATATCGGTGAACACTCTGGCGCTCTTTTGTACGATGATTACGCTCATCATCCTGAAGAAGTACGAGTGACACTCGGAGCCTTTCGGGAAATGTTCCCCACAAAAATTCTGACGGTCGTTTTTCACCCGCACACGTTTACTCGAACCAAAGCCCTCCTGCAGGAATTTGCACAGTGTTTTGAGGATGCGGATCGGGTGTATATCTTGGATATTTATGGCAGCGCTCGAGAAGAACAGGGCGGAGTCAGTTCGCAGGATATTGTGAATATTATGGAGCGTTTTGCGCCAGGAAAAAGTTCGGTGGCGCATGAGAGTGAGGTGTTGATTGAATCTTTACGGAAGTCTCTGGGACAGAATGATGTTATGATATCTTTGGGTGCGGGAGACGTGTGGAAGGTGAGTCATGCTCTTGCGCGTTCAGAAGATGTGTCAGATACATAAAACAGATTCTTATGTTACATATTAAAAAACAAGAACTTCTCTCTCGACACACATCGTTTGGTATTGGTGGGCCAGCTGATATGTTTGTTGAAGCCTCTGGTCCTCTTGAAATCGCGGAAAGTATCGAATTGGCCATTCGGGAAAAAACACCCTACTTTGTTATTGGAGGTGGAACCAATATTCTTTTTTCGGATGCTGGATACCGAGGCTTGGTAATTAAAATTTCTGATGGTGGTTTGACGATACACGGACCGGTCATTGAAGCGGGAGCAGGAATAAGTTTGCAACGAATTGTTGAAACTGCACGCGATCAGGGGCTCTCAGGGATGAGTAATCTTGCGGGTGTGCCTGGGAGTTTCGGGGGTGCTCTTCGGGGGAACGCGGGTGCTTTTGGTACGGAAATCGGAAGCCTCGTACGACGTATCAAAGTGTTTAATAAAAACACGGGTATGGTCCGTGAACTTGAGGCAGAAGCCTGTGGCTTTATGTATCGAGAGAGTATATTTAAAAAACAACCAGAACTCATTATTCTTTCTGCGGAAATTGTGCTGACACCAGGAGATAAAGATACTATTGGGAGGGAGATGAAGCGGATTATTGTCTTGCGTGAATCCAAACATTCACAGTCTGCGAAGTGCGCGGGATCGTTTTTTGTGAATCCGATTGTGAAAGATGCACGATTACGTGAGGAATTCACTCGCGATACGGGCGCTCCTCCCAAAGACGAGAAGCTTCCTGCGGGGTGGCTGATTGATCACGTGGGTCTTCGGGGCAAGCACGTTGGTGGTGCCAAGGTGAGTGATCAGCATCCGAATTACATTATCAATACTGGTGGCGCAACGGCCGAAGAGGTGATTATTCTCGCGAGTCTGATTAAGCGTCGCGTGCGTGACGATCTTCGAGTGCAGCTCAAAGAAGAAGTGCAGATGGTAGGTTTTTGAAAAACTATTTTTATTTGTGAGACAAAGTCTATGGAAGATGTATTGATGCGAAAGATTGAAGAGTTGGAGCGGAAGGTGGACGCGACTCTCGAGTCGGCCGAGAAAACACGCAAGTATTTTTTCTGGTTTTTGATTCTATCGCTTTTGGCACTGTTTCTTCCACTCTTTGGCATGATGATTGCGTTGCCGTATATTCTTAATCTATTCGCCAATGCCTTGCCAGCTGGTTTGTAGCGACTAAATGGTCATGAGCTTGCACGGTAGGTGTATAATAAGAGTGTAATCTGAATAAGTAGACGAGTATGACGACACGATTCTTGTTACAGACGAGCGATGCCGATGATAAGGCACGTGGGTATATTCTGAAAAAAATAACGAAGTTGGAAAAATTGGCGGATACAGCCTCCAAGATCGAGATTGAGGTCGATAAGAACAAACAGGGGAAGTATCGTGTGGAAGTCATGATTCGGGCTCCGAAGCACCTGTATCGAGCAGAAGAAACCAGTGAGAGCATCGAAGGCTCTATTGATTTGGTGGTAGAAAAACTCTTGCATGAATTGTCGCATCAGAAAGAGCGGCAGATTACCATGAAACTGCGGGGTGCTCGTTCCATCAAGAAGAAAGTGGTTGTTGATACCGCCGCCCGGTTTTAGACAAAGAAACGTTTTCTCTCGTCTATAAAAAGGCAGCCCGCGTGCAAAGTTTTGCGCGCGGGTGGTTTTGTGTAGCCCTCTCTTTCTGTTTCTACCTTTGGAATCTGAGAGGCTGCCTTCGGGGGATGTCGTCCATCTCTGGGTCATCCGGAGGGCAGGGAATGAAACGCTCTTGGCAGTCGGGGCAGACGAATGGCCTTGTGTCTGGTTCAAGTAGCCAAAATCGCATGCAGCCATAGAACCCGCCAGTCTTCTCCGCGGCGGCGCGGTCAATGGTCTCGGTAGTGCAATTGCACAAATAAGGGTATTGTTGTGCCATTTGCTTCTCCTGGTGAGGGTTTGACGGGAACTGATTTTTACGGTAAAATATCTTTTATCTCTTGTCAATGAGACTGTATGGCTATTCGCTCTGCACAATTTGTAAAGGCTGTGACTGGCACCGAGGGGTTACCCGAGGTTGATTTGCCGGTGGTGGCGTTTTTGGGCCGTTCCAACGTCGGAAAATCGAGCGTTATTAATTCGCTCGTGCGGGTGAAGAAGCTCGCATACTCAAGTAATACCCAGGGGCGGACCACCGCGATTAACTATTTTCTCATTAACAAGGCCATCTACTTTGTTGACCTCCCAGGCTATGGTTTTGCGAAACTGTCTCGTGATCGCCAGGAAAAACTTGGTAAACAGCTTTCGTGGTTTGTTGGTGAATCATCCGTACCATTTCGCTGTTTTGTGTTAATTGTAGATGCTGAAATTGGGCTGAAGACTTCTGATCACGCGACATATGCCTTGCTTGCGGATACGGGGCATAAAATCGTACTCGTTGCTAATAAGGCAGACAAGGGGAAACAGAATGATGTGGCGAAGAATGTACTCACGCTGCGCACGATGTTTCCCGAAGCAACTGTCGTTCGTTATTCCGCCAAGACCGGCGAAGGACGCAATGAACTTCTCTCAGTGCTCATGGAGGCTGAAAACTAAGGGAGAAAAAGACGTATTGAAAAAAGTCAGGGAAGTTCTTGTGAAAACTGTCCTCTTTTTTTGACTGGTGGGAGCCGAGATGGTAGAATAGTCAGACATTTGGCTTTAATGAAGGAAACTCCTATGTCTTTTCTCCAGAAATTGTTTGGTTCAAACGAACGAGTTATTGAGAAGCTGAAACCAATGGCCGAAGAGATCGATCGTCTCTCGCCGAGTTTTGAAGCTCTCACTGATGAAGCGCTTCAAAATAAGACGAAAGAATTTCGCGAACGTCTTGCCAAGGGAGCAACCTTAGATGATTTATTGCCAGAAGCTTTTGCCACTGTGCGTGAGGCGGCGAAGCGCGTGATTGGGGAGCGACACTATGGCGTGCAGCTCTTGGGTGGCATTGTTTTGCATCAGGGGAAAATCGCGGAGATGAAAACGGGTGAAGGTAAAACGCTGACGTCGACACTACCGGTGTATCTCAACGCGCTTTCGGGTAAGGGAGTGCATGTGATTACTGTGAATGACTATCTCGCGAAACGTGACGCGAATTGGATGGGTCGCATCTATGATTTCTTGGGACTTTCGACCTCATGTATCTGCCATCAGGGGACTTCATTTCGATTTGAGCCACATGTCACTGACGCTGATGCCGTGAGTATCGAGATGGAAAATCTCATCCCCATTACGCGTCGGGAGGCATATCAGTCGGATATCACCTATGGAACCAACAATGAGTTTGGTTTTGATTTCTTGCGTGACAATATGGTGTCTGATATTTCGGAAATGGCGCAGCGCGAACTGCACTATGCCATCGTGGATGAAGTAGACTCGATTTTGATTGATGAGGCTCGTACCCCACTGATTATTTCAGCTCCCGATACCGAGTCGACCAAATTGTATGAACAGTTTTCACGTATTATTCCGCGACTGCACATCGAAAAGGATTATGTGGTAGATGAAAAAATGAAAGTAGTGACGCTCACTGATGAGGGGATGGACTCGGTGGAAAAACTGCTCGGTATGGGCAATATTTATGCTTCTGGCAATGTCGCGTATGTCCATCATTTGGAGCAATCTCTCAAGGCGGAAGTTATTTTCAAACGTGATCGTGATTATGTGGTCAAAGATGGGGAAGTGATTATCGTGGATGACTTCACTGGTCGATTGATGCCCGGACGCAGGTATAGCGAAGGGCTCCATCAGGCGATTGAAGCCAAAGAACACGTGACGGTGCAGAAGGAATCACGAACACTGGCGACCATTACCTTTCAAAACTATTTTCGTCTTTACCAGAAAATTGCTGGTATGACGGGAACCGCGACGACATCAGCTGAGGAGTTTTTCAAAGTGTACAAATTGGACGTGGTGGAGGTGCCGACACATCGTTCGATGATTCGGCGAGACTTGCCGGATATCGTGTATAAGACTGAGGAAGCGAAGTTTCAGGCTATTGCCAATCGGGTCAAGGAATTGCGAACGAAAGGGCAGCCGGTCCTGGTAGGAACAGTGGCGATTGAGAAGTCTGAATACTTGGCAGAGTTACTTGAACATCAGGGCGTCGCGCATCAGGTACTCAACGCGAAGAATCATGAGCGAGAAGCGGCGATTATCGCTGGTGCTGGACAGAAGGGTTCAGTAACCATAGCGACCAACATGGCAGGTCGCGGAACAGATATCAAGCTGGGCGAGGGTGTGCGTGAGCTGGGCGGGCTGGTGATTATCGGTACTGAGCGTCATGAAGCCCGACGCATTGACAATCAGCTGCGTGGTCGGGCTGGTCGACAGGGGGATCCGGGTGAGACACAGTTTTATGTGTCACTTGAAGATGAGCTCATGCGACGTTTTGGTGGGGACAAAATGAAAAGCATTATGACTTCGCTTGGCTTGCCGGATGACGAACCCATTCAGAATGGTATTGTTTCCAAGACTATTGAGAGTGCTCAGTCAAAAATTGAGGGTTTCAACTTTGATATCCGCAAACACGTGCTTGAGTATGATGATGTGATGAATAAGCAGCGTGAAGTGGTGTATCGCCGTCGGAAGCATGCTCTCGCGGTTGATCGGTTTAGTGATGAAACGCTGCAGCTCATTGGGGAAGAATTCGAGCGTATGATCGCCTTTCACTGTGTGAATGAAGAGGCGACATGGAATGTGGAGACTATCGCTTCCGAAGCCAATGGACTTTTTCCGTCGCTCGATGAAAAGCTGGCTCTGAAAAAGCTTGAAATGATTCGTGATGATCATTCAAACACCGAGGCCGAAAAGAAAAGCGCATTGAAAGAGTATCTCGTGGGAGAAGCAAAAGTGGTCTGCATTGCTAAAGAAAATGATTTTGGATCGGGTCTCTGGCAGCAAATTGAGCGAGCGCTCTATATTCGTTCACTTGATCAGCTCTGGATGAATCACCTCGATGAGATTGACTATCTTCGCCAGGGAATTGGTCTGCGTGGATACGGTCAGCGTGATCCACTCATCGAATACAAACGTGAGGCGTATGATTTGTTCACTCTGTTGCTTGATAGTGTGCGAAAAACCTATCTCATGACACTCTTGAAACTCGAACCGATGGGGGCGACACCGGTGGCTGCGATGGTACAGCCGTCAGTCAATCTTGAGTTTCGCGGAGCCGATGAAAGTGTTGGGCAGTTTGCGGGTGCGAGTGCTTCGGGTGGTTCTGCGACAGCGGCCGAACCAATTGAACAGAAACCGATTGTGAACGCCAATACTGTCAATCGCAATGATCCCTGCCCGTGTGGATCGGGGAAGAAGTGGAAGAAGTGCCACGGTGCGTAACAACGTTTGAAATTCCGTCGCTCGTCCCAAATGAAAGCGGACTTTCGCCTGCCGACTCGCTAGGAATTATAAGAAGTGTCATGGAAAATAATATAGACAAGGAGCATATCGATGAAACGTTGCTTTCAATGCCTGTGAAGGAGCGACATGCCTTGATACCATCCTCCTATCTCATTTTGAAGCGAGGAAATGAGGTTTTGCTTGCAAGACGATTTCAAACCGGATATGAAGATGGTAAGTATAGCGTGCCAGCAGGTCACGTTGAAGCGGGTGAGACGTTTTCCGAAGCTTTGATACGAGAGGTTGGTGAGGAAGTGAGTATTATTCTCGATAGTCGTCAAATACGTCTGGTACATATTATGCATCGGAAATCCTCTGGCTCAGAGCGAATAGATGTGTTTTTTGTGGCGGAAGTATGGGGAGGAGACATCACCAATCGAGAACCGGAGAAATGTGATCATTTAGATTGGTTTGCATTTGATCAGTTGCCTGAAAATACGATTCCTTATATCCGACAAGCTCTCATGAACATTCAGTCCGGCGTGTTTTACAGTGAGTTTGGATTTTAGGAATACGAGTAAACGACATGATCCAATATGGAATTATTCTATGCGGGCGGGTTTTTATATAATCCCGAGACGAAGTCAGTACTCCTCCACAAGCGAGATGGGAAGACGATCGTTAATCCACACAAATGGGGATTCTTTGGTGGGTTGAGTGAAGGAAATGAAACTCCGATACAGACATTTACGCGCGAGATGAAGGAGGAGCTCGATATCGACTTAACGCCGAGCGAAATTATACCGCTCTTGGATTATCGCAATGAAGAGCGCCAGACGCATCGATACGTTTTTTACGTTGAAAGTAACCGTGAGAAATCATCTCTGCATTTGGGTGAAGGAGCGGACTTTGATTGGATACCACTGACGAGGGTATTCACTTATGATATCACTGACAAAACAGCGGACGACCTTCGTTTTTTTCGAAGAAGAAGACCAATAAAAGCCATAAATGGAGGTGCGTATTGACGGAAACAGAAAAATTCCGTACACTGCATACATTGTATATATAAGGAATGGCAGGAAGACTATGGGAAGCATCAAAGACAACATGGCCAAGTTGAAGTGCTCGGAATGCGGAAATATCACGTATTATACCCAGCGCAACAAGAAGAAGGTCAAAGAGAAGCTTGAAATGAACAAACACTGTAAGTTTTGCCGCAAGCATACCGCGCACGCTGAGAAGAAATAGTCTGTCAGGGGTGGGGTATGACGTTTGGGGTGAACGGTGCTGAAATCCCGATACGTTGTCGGGATTTTTGTTGATATCGGTTTGGACACTGGTTTTTTTGACTTACTCTATTACGAGGCTTATCCTACAAAGGAGTGAGCCGAAGAGAGAGAAGGTAGCCTCAAACAATTCGGTTCAGCGTACAATACTCTACTCAAGCGATTAAGAGAAAAATAAAACTGGGGGTGTCGTATAGTGGCAGTACAAGGGTCTCCAAAACCCTTTGCGTAGGTTCGATTCCTACCACCCCTGCTGAGAACTGCACATAGTGTTACTATGACTGATCTCTAACTACTACAGTCACAATAGAATATGGCCCTATCGTCTAACGGTTAGGACATCTCCCTCTCACGGAGGAAATAGGGGTTCGATTCCCCTTAGGGCTACAAATCAATTAAAAAGTCTCGAGATTCATTCTCGGGACTTTTTAGTTTGTTAATACTCAATGGTAGTCGGACGGGAAAAGGCAGAAAGATGTTCCTTTTTTAAAAAAGAGCTTATACTACAAGGGATAATTTGTAGATTTCAATAGATATATGGAATTAGGTGCGCCTTCTTTTGAAAAACAAGGATTAAGTCATCTTCAGCAAGGGGAACGACGGGAATATTCAGAAGATGATTTTGAAGAAATTGGTAATGAACTGCAAATATGCATCGTCCTTTTTGAGGGGAGTGATATGATGTCTTGGATTACCAACGATTCTGAGAATTTCCGTACTTGGTTGAAACGAGAAGAGGGAAGATCTGCCTTGGAAGATTATCTCAGTGGATACCCCTTTGATAAGATTCACTCCAGAGGAGAAAGAATTGTGGCACAGTATGAGCATCCGGAAAATTTGCGGTCACTCCTGACGGATGATGTCACTTTGCCTGCCTTCGTGGCTGCTTTTCGCAAAGCCTACCCACGACTGACGGCTCACGATACAGAAATACCTTCCGGAGAAACCATTCACTGATTTTTTTGGTTGACAGCTTTGAAGAGAGCGCGGTACTCTCAAAAAACCAGACTCGAGCTGGTTTTTTGGTACATTAACAAGTTGAAAAAGGAGCGGGTCATGAAATCAGATCGGTGTATCGCACAAGCTTTCATTCGGTATGCGTTACGTATCGGAGCTGTTGATGGAAGTCGTGTGCGGCGAACGAGAAGCGGACGTCTCTCGCCATACTTTTTTAATTCGGGAGCATTTTTGATGGGAGAGTCGCTGGACAATCTGATGCTGGCATATGCGGAGGCATTGTACCCGCATTTATACACAGATGACTTGCCAGTGATGTTTGGTCCAGCCTACAAAGGAACACTCTTAGTCCCCGCATTGGCCCTCACATTATGGAGGGAATACGACATGCGGATTGACTTCGCCTCGCATCGTAAAGAGGCGAAGGATCACGGGGAAGGAGGAACACTCATCGGTGCACCTCTCCTGGGGCGGCGCGTGCTGATTGTTGATGATGTCATTTCTGATGGCGCAAGTAAACGGGGGGCGGTGGAGTTTATTCGTCGTGAGGGTGGTGTTTTGGCGGGATGTGTGATTGCTTTCGACCGAAAGGAAAAAGGAGAGGAGACGAATCTTTCGGCAGCAGAGCAGTTTGAGTGGGAATACCAGGCACCTCTCATCGCTGCCGCAACGGTAGATGATCTCATCAGTGTATTGAGGGAAGATGGTCATCATCCAGAGATGCTCGCTGCTCTTGTGGCGTATCAGCAGCAGTACGGCGTTGCATGATTCAGTGGATGTGGGAGTAAGGGTGTCGAATGTGCAGCAATATACACATCACGAGCCCTTCTTTTTTGTATATATAAAAAAAGTGCCCGGTCCTTGTGGGGATCGGGCGGGGTGGGGGGGGCGGGAGACCGAGGATTAGTCTCCGACCATAGGTGACTCTTTCCGGAAGAGCCATGAGAGCAGCGCTCCCAAGATGGTACCGAGTAGGAGTACACCTCCTCCTTTCATGATGAACCAGAAGCGCGACCCTTCGATGCCGCCCCAGATGGTGACGGCGCTAATGAGACCGGCGATGATAAACCAGAAGTAGTTTGGTTCCCGTTGGGGAACCGCGTAGGGGTTGATGTGTGCCGAACATCCGACAAAGAACCCGCACAGCGCGATTATGATTAAAGCAAGTTGTTCCAAGGAAGTCTCCTTTCAGTGGATATCCGGACGAGTCCCTCCGGAATTGGGATGGAAAATTACTTTTTACATTATAGCATATAATAGTAAAAATAGCAATAGTGCGATACGGGCAGATACCCGCTATATTGATGAAGAGATGCCGTCCCTTATTTTGAGCTATATGCCGACACTTATTTTTGATATCGAAACCGTTGGTGAAGATTTTTCGGCGATGGACGAGACAACCAAAGAAAGTCTCACTCGTTGGATTAAACGTGAGGCGTATTCTGAGACAGAGTATGAGGCGCAGCTTCAGGACTTGGAAGAAGGTCTTGGATTTTCCCCTTTGACCGGGCAGATTGTGGCTATCGGAGTCTTGGATGCGGAACGTGAGAAAGCGGCCGTGTATTATCAATTAAGCGGAGAAGGGAAGGAAATTATTGAAGAGGAAGGTTGTAAGTATGAAGCTTTATCAGAGAAAGACATGCTCACAAAATTCTGGGGGATTGCGCGTCAGTATGATACTTTTGTGACTTTTAACGGACGTTCTTTTGATGTTCCATTCCTCTGGACTCGTTCAGCAGTGCACGGGGTCAAGCCGACCAAGAATCTGATGGCGAATCGCTATTTGAGCTCTCAACCGTGGAATGCGAAACATATTGATTTGTTTGATCAGTTATCATTTTATGGATCGGTACGAAGGAAGGGGAGTCTCCACCTCTGGACACGAGCCTTCGGTATCGAGAGTCCGAAGAGTCAGGGGGTCACGGGTGATGATGTGCGGGGGCTTTTCAAGGAAGGACGGTATCAGGAAATTGCGCGGTACAATGCCCGGGATTTGCGAGCCACACTCGCATTGTATCACCGTTACCGTGACTACTTTACCTTTCCCGATGAACGCGGATAGAGCTTCTGTGCTCAGTTCGGACTCACTTGCTTTTTGAGTATGTATGTACTAGTGTGAGTGGTGCTGTTTTTTAGTGTATGGCACAGAGCCAATTTTGAGTTTTTTCACAACCAGAGAGGAAACCCATTATGTTTACTGCGTTTACAAATAAACTTGAAGACGTATCGCTGCCCACTTTTTTAGCGCTGGTTTTGATGGCATTAGGCGTGTTCATATGTGCTGGTTTGCTTTTCTTAAATTTACTTTTTCCAGACGCAAAGAGAGACAGCCAGAGAAGGGTCCTTGCTTATCATGAGTACTTGAATACACATCAGTGCGAACATACCGGTCACATCTCCGTTTCACGCGGGCACCAAAATGGTATTGTGTACAAGCAATACCGATGTGACAATGGTCTTTTTCTGGACTATGAAATCAGAGACCTTGCTCTGCGTGAGATGGCGAAGTAGGGGGGGTGATTGCCCGCTTGGGAGACATCGTGGTGTCTCCTATAGCGGGCTTTCTTTTTACGTGACAGCGTTTTTGTCTGTATAGGTGAATCAAAGGGCGAGGATAGGGCTTCCTTGCCGAGCCTTCCGTCAGACAGCGTGTTTTGCTACAATGCGGACGTGACGATTGATTGAGAATTCTATGGATGTTCAAGTACTGCTCCGTGATTTTAAGGCGCGCTTTGATCCAAAAATCAGCGCGTATTTTGATACGGTCGAAGCGAATGCAAAAGAAGAGGATACGCTTATTACTGAGGCGCTGCGACATGTTCGTCATCTGACTCTTGCGGGAGGGAAGAGGCTCCGACCAGCCTGTATGTTTTATGGGTATCTGGCTGGTGGTGGTACGGATGAAGAGGCAATTCTTGAAACGGCGGTGTCGATTGAACTGCTGCACACCTTTCTTTTGGTGCATGATGATATTATTGATCGAGATGATTTTCGACATGGTGAGCCGACACTCCACCGACGATACGCTGAATTCGGACGGAAATATTTCCCTGAGCGCGATGTGAAACATTTTGGGAATTCCATTGCGTTGATAGTTGGGGACCTTTTGTCTGCGATGAGTAACGATATTATTTTTCGTGCGCCGTTTCCTCAGGCACGGATTTTTGAAGCACTCTCTCGACTTCAGTCTGTAGTGTCGTATACTGTTATTGGACAGGCACAGGATATTTACATGGAGTACAAGCGGGAGGCGACCGAGGCAGAAATTTTGAAAATGTATACCAACAAAACTGCCCGGTACACCATGGAGCGGCCGATTCAGATGGGGCTTTTGTTGGCGGGGGATTCGGACCTGCTGGTCGACCGATTCAGCGGTTACGCATTACCACTTGGTATTGCTTTTCAGATTCAGGATGATATTTTGGGAGTATTCGGATCGGAAGCAAAACTCGGTAAACCAGTTGGATCGGATATTCAGGAGGGAAAACTGACGCTTCTGGTTGCCTATTCCCTCGAGCGGGGCACGCATCTGCAACAGGAAGAAGTGCGACGGATTTTGTCTCTCGGCAATGCTCTTACGGCGGATGATGTAGAACGCTTTAAGGGGATCCTCATCGAAACGAAGTCGCTTGAACGAGCGCAAGAAGCAGCAAGAGCGTATATTCGAGAAGGGAAGCGGGTGCTTGGAGCGGTTCGAGAGCTGGTTCCTCAACGTTCATTTGACTTTTTTGAGGCTATCGCTGATTATATGGCGGAGCGAGAATATTAATTTGGTGGATAGTGAAGGAGCAAAATCATGCAGACTCGTCAGACACTTCCAAATCACGTGGTCATTATCCCAGACGGCAACCGTCGCTGGGCTCGCGAAAGAAACCTCGAGCCGTGGCAGGGGCATGAAGCAGGTGCCGAAAATACCGAGCGACTCATACGGGAAGCTCGCCGTCTTGGTATTCGTGAGATTTCGTTTTGGGGATCGTCACTTGAAAATCTTACCAAGCGGCCACTCGTGGAGAGTCGAGCTCTCTTGAATATCTATGAAACATACTTTTCAAAACTTGCCGAGAGTGAAGAGATTCATACTGATCAGGCACGTATCCGATGTATCGGTCACTGGGAAGAGCAATTTCCTGAACCACTGAAGAAAGTGATTTCTCGTTGTATCGAATCAACTCAACAGTACAATCAGTATTTTCTCAATTTTTTTCTGGCGTACAGTGGGGATGATGAGATGCGCCTTGCCTTTGAAAAAGTGAGTCAAGAGTTGGCGCCAGGTGAACGAGTGACCAATGAGCTCATCAAAAAACACCTGATGACACGAGACCTTCCGCCAGTTGACTATCTCATTCGGACTGGTGGTGAGCCGCATCTCTCGGCTGGTTTTATGATGTGGGATATCGCCAATACACAACTCTTTTTCTCTGAAAAACTCTTTCCAGATTTCGGTCCAGAAGCATTGGCCGAGGCCATAGAAGAGTACCAGGAACGAGGGCGGAGGTTCGGATCATAGGGGGAGTTTTTTTGCCCCTGTTGACAAAACTTTGGCTTTTGCTACAATAGTCAATACATTTTGAAAAATCGCATAGGTTCAGGGCAAGAGGTGCCACATACTGCAATTCAGGAACGAGGGTTGGTTTGCTTCGGAAAAATATTCACCTTTGTTTTTGTTTTGTTTGAGAAGTGTCTTCCTGAAATTAGAGCGCGACAAAAGAAAATATGGGAAATGGAAAGGACGTGATCCGAATGGATGGGGAGGTAACTGAAGCACTTCCGGGAACGACTTTTCGCGTTCGACTCGACAATGGGCATGAAATCCTCGGTCATATATCAGGGAAGATCCGAGTGCATTATATCCGTTTGTTGCCAGGAGATCGTGTCACAGTTGAAATGAGCCCGTATGATCTTTCGAAAGGGAGAATCGTACAGCGCCTGAAGTTTTAAAATCGCAAACCTAAAAGTCATGAAGGTCAGACCATCAGTCAAGAAAATTTGTGTTCGCTGCAAGGTGATCAAGAGAAAACGCGTGATTCGCGTGATTTGCAGTACCCCGAAGCATAAGCAGCGACAAGGATAACAAAGCATATGATAAGAATCGCAGGTATCAACATTCCAGATAATAAGCGCATCGAGATTTCGTTGACGTATATTTATGGTATCGGACGGACGACAAGTCAGAAGATTTTGGATGAACTCGGTATTGATCGCAATATTCGCACGAAAGATTTGGTTGAAGCAGTTGCTAATAAATTGCGTGAAGCCGTAGAGAAGAAATACCGCGTCGAAGGTGAATTGCGTCATGAGGTGAAGCAAAATATCAAGCGCTTGAAAGAAATTGGTTGCTATCGCGGTTCACGTCATCAGAAGAATCTTCCATCACGTGGACAGAGAACCAAGACGAATACCCGAACAGTCCGAGGGAATGTCCGTAAGACTATGGGAAGCGGTCGCAAGAAGGCATCTGAAAAGACCTAATCATAGGAATACCCTGGAGCTAATAGATTTTATGAGGCACACACCTCTAAACGATAAGGAGAAAATATGACAGAAGAAGTAAAGAAAACTGAAGAAGTCGTCACCCCGGTCGCCGAAGAAACGACTAAGAAGCAGAAGAAGTCTTCAAGGCGCCAGATCCAGAAAGGACGGGCGACTATTCAGTGCACGTACAACAATACGATTATCTCCTTGACTGATATCAATGGCAATGTACTCGGATGGTCAAGCTCTGGACATATGGGTTTTAAGGGAGCCAAGAAATCAACTCCATACGCGGCGACTCAGGTAGTTGCTGATGTGACTGAAAAAGTAAAGAAGTTCGGTTTACAAGAAGTAGAAGTATTCGTCAATGGCGTTGGTAATGGTCGCGAAGCTGCGATTCGTGCATTGGCAAACAACGGCTTCTCTATTTTAGGGATTAAGGATACGACTTCAGTTCCGCATGGAGGATGTCGCCCTCGTCGCCCTCGTCGTATTTAATTTAAGAGACGAATCGCGCTGACTGAGGAGAGAGAATGACCAAGTCAGCGGGGAGTACAGTCAGCAATTAAGTCAGTGAAGTGAAATTATGGCCAAGATTGATTCCAAATGTAAACTCTGCCGTCGCGCTGGAGAAAAACTTTTTCTCAAGGGGGATCGTTGTGTTTCTCAGAAGTGCGCTATGGTGCGTCGCCCAAATACTCCTGGTGTACACGGAGGTACTCCATCACGCAATCAGAGTGAGTTTGGCAAGCAGTTGGCTATGAAGCAGAAGATCAAACGCATCTACGGCGTATTGGAAAAGCAATTCCGTTGTCACTACGCTGAAGTGAAGCGTCAGAAGGGTGTGACGGGAGATCTCCTCTTGTCCCGTCTTGAACGGCGTATGGACAATGTCGTGTATCGGCTTGGCTTTGCTCCTTCACGGGTGACCGGACGCCAGTTGGTCTCACACAAGATGTTTACCGTCAATGGAAAGCGAGTCAATGTCCCTTCTCTTGAACTGCACGTGGGTGACGTCATTCGTCTGAAGGATACGAAGCGCGAGAAAACCTATACGAAGAATCGGATTGAAATTTTGAAAGAGAAGAAGGATATTCCAGCATGGCTTGATTTGAATAGCGAAAAGCTTGAGGGCACGATTGTGAGCCTTCCAGCGCGGGGCGACATCGGAGTGACTGTTGATCCTCAGATGGTCGTTGAGTACTACTCGAAATAATTTTATTACCGCTAAAAAAAGTTTTTAACTACATTATTTATGATCGCTATCCCACAAAAGCCAGAGTATATCTCACTTGGTGAAAACCATGGCAAATTTGAGATTCTCGGGTGTTATCCTGGTTATGGAACGACTTTGGGTAATGCACTCCGAAGAGTGTTGCTTTCTTCGCTTGAAGGAGCCGCTATTCGTTCAGTGAAAATTACGGGCGTGACGCATGAATTCACCACTATTCCTGGTGTTATGGAAGATGTGGTTCAGATTCTTCTTCACTTGAAGCAGATTCGTTTCCGATTGCATGGAGATGAGCCAGTCAAAATTGGCCTGAAGGTGAAGGGTGAGCGAGTTGTGACCGCTAAGGATTTCAAGGTCACTTCAGATGTTGAGATTGTCGATGGTGATCAGATGATTGCCACCATTACTGACAAGAAGACGGAATTGGAGATGGAAATCGAAATTGATCGTGGAGTTGGGTATGTCTCAGTCGAGGCACGCGATCGTGAGGAACGTGAAATCGGCGTTATCGCGGTTGATTCAATCTATTCACCAGTCAAGCGCGTGAATTATGAAGTTGAAAACATGCGTGTCGGGAAGCGAACTGATTATGACAAAATCACATTGGAAATTCTGACTGATGGGAGTATTGCTCCGGAAGAGGCTTTTGCAAAGAGTGTGACTATCCTGATGGATCAGTTCACCGCTCTGTCTGATTCGAGAGTTGATGAAGAGGCAGAAATCGTTGCAGAAGAGGCTGTAGTTCCAGAAGTAACCCCAGCTGTAGTAGAAGAGGTCGTCGCTGCCCCAAAAGCAGAGAAGAAATCAAAGAAGAAAGCAGAGGAAGTTAAATAGGGTCGTGATTTGATGAGATGGAAGTATGCATCACAGGAATAAAGGTCGCATTTTAGGTCGTGAACGCAATCAGCGGAAAGCTCTGATCAAGGGCTTGCTCGCCAGTTTGATACTGCACGGTCGAATCATGACGACAGAAGCCAAGGCCAAAGAAACGAAGAACTTTATTGATCAATTGGTGAATAAGGCAAAGAAGGCAAAGCAAGATGACGGGAGACAATTGTCCATGGTTCGTATGGTGCGGGAGCGTCTTCCTAAGGATGCCGCGGACAAGATGCTTTCCGAAGAGTTTGTGAGCCGTTTTTCTGGAAGAGAGAGTGGGTATACGCGTGTTATTAAAGTAGAGGCTCGCAAAGGCGATGGTGCACGGAGAGCAATTATCGAATTTGTTTCATAGAATCCTCTGTTAAATGAGAAGTAATGGTTATGGCAACAACGAAGAAACAATCAGTGAGTCGGGTGTATCATCAGTTTGATGCCCAAGGGAAAGTACTCGGCCGTTTGGCGCTTGAGGTAGCGTTTGTGCTTTCTGGAAAAAAGAAAGTCGGATATGCACCACACATCGACGGCGGTGACTGTGTTGTCATTATCAATACCGATGGTTTGGTGGTCACCGGAAATAAGCGTGCTGACAAGATATATCACCATTTTAGTGGCCATCCAAGCGGGATCAAATCTATCGCATTTCAGGACCAGATAAAGAAAGACTCACGAAAAATTTTGTGGCAGGCAGTATACGGCATGCTCCCGAAGAATAAGCTACGGGATCGGATGTTGACTCGCTTGAATCTCTACAAGAACGCCGAGCACACACACAAGACTATCCACGTACAACACGATTAATAATATTTTTTCTTGATTCATAGTAGACAGCTGTATGGTAACAAAGACCGTCAAAACGAAGGAAGTAGCAGAGCGATATATCGCAGCCGTAGGACGTCGCAAGACGGCTGTGGCTCAGGTACGTATTACGCCGATTGCTGATGAGAAGGATACGACTCTCATTGTGAACGGCCGTGACGCCAAGGAGTATTTTGCCTTGGCAGCATACATGACCAATGCGTTCTCTCCATTGCAAGTTGCTGGCATGAATGGAAAATTCAGTGTGTCAGTCTTGGTTCAGGGTGGAGGTGTCCATGGTCAGTCTGACGCGACCAAGCTTGGTGTGGCTCGTGCTCTGATTAAATTTGATATCAATCTCCGAGCTATCTTGAAGGCGCGAAAACTTTTGACTCGCGATTCTCGTTCGGTAGAGCGCAAGAAGCCAGGTCTCAAGAAAGCCCGTCGCGCTCCACAGTGGAGCAAGCGTTAGTCTCGATTCCTCGAAAAAAAGAAAGCCCTGAGTAATCAGGGTTTTTTGTTGCTCGAACAGGAAAAGAAAGAAGCCCAGATGACAAGATCTGGGCCAGAGAGGTCTGGATGCGAGCTCAGTAAGCTATTGATCCAGCAGTGGCAAGGAACTGTTTCGCGATGTTGTGCGCCTGGGCCTCTTCTGGTGAGAGTTTCCCAGCTCGGATTTCGAGCAGGTCGAGCACCAGACAGGTAAGAATCAGGGAGTGTGCTGTCCCGTAATTTCCGCACTGAATCATTTCCAGGAGAACCAGTGTCGGTTTTTGGTCCCGAAGAATCTTCAGGTATTCGATGACCCCATGCAGCATGTGCTGACTGGGAGTCTTTGGGTCTTCGCAGGTGATTATTTCGGCTATTTCTGCGAGACCAACCTGTCTGAGCGCTTCTGGACTCAGGGTGTGGACGAGACCGGCGAAGAGGAGATTTTCTGCGTCAGTGCTCTTTTGACGGCGGAACCGTTTGGCAAGTCTCCCTTGTCTGAGGAGCTGCGAGAGGAGCTCAGTGACCTCCAGGGACCGCTGATAGTCCTCAGATGCTCGAAGCTTCCCAAAGAGTTCGCGGAATGCTGACGCATCCTGTTTGGACAGTCTGTCGATAATCGGCTGGAGAACGTCACGTACCGAGATGGTATGTGCCGAGAGGCCTCGGAGGAGGAGCTTCTCTTCAGGAACTCTCTTTGGATTGACCCCCCTTGTGGGATGTACCTGGGTATTGAATGCCGGGGGATCCCTCTGGGTTTTTTTTGCGATAGACACGATGTATGCTCCCTTACTGTTTTTGAGGAACTGCTCTTGGATAAGTTTGTAAGTACAACACAGAAAACAGGACTGCTTTGAATCCTTTTTTCTTTGCTATACTGAGTCAACTTAACCTTCTTATTATATACCTAAAAATATGTTTTGTCAAATTCAACTCTCTATTTTTCCTTTAGAATGAAGACTTGCCCTGAGAAAAGGGAAGAAGACGGGTACTGCACGAAGAGTGAGGAGTAAAATAGCCGGTATGAGCCCGTGAAACAAAACTATCCATGCATAGTTGAAAGAGACATTGAGGAAGAGGTTGTTGATTGACCAGAGATTGTCAGAGAGAACATATATGAGTAATCCCAACACCGGTGAAAGAAGTAAGGACTTATAAGTGAAGAGAAATGCGTTGGTGCGGGTATCGGTCAAAAAAACAACAGGAATGAGGCAGAGGAAAATAAGATATGAAGGAGTGTAGATTGAAAATGGAAGCATTTCTGCCCATGCTGGCAAGTAGGCTATTTTTCCAAAGAGAAAAAGGTCAAGCCAAATGAGTATGACAGCCGATAAAAGAGTGGTACTTATGATGAAGGCCCATTGATTTCGATTCATAATAAAACAAAAAACGATTTATTTTTTGACTCTATTATACACGGTTATCGAGGAAGGAGTTAATTGTCTCGAGAGAAGAATGTTCTTTTTTGATAATGGCTTCGCGAGTCATCGGAGTATAGTCAGCCTCATCAGCATGTTCTCGATCAACCGCTTCTGGAAGAATGCGGAAATACTCTTCTTGGGAGTTTTGGAAAGCTTGCATATCCTCATCAATCCAGAGATGCGCGAGCTTGGGACTGATAAATCCATCACGGGATTTTTGAATCAGCATTGCGATAGTAGTGAGGAAAGGATTGCCTTTTTTGTAGGTACGAGCAGAATGGAGAGCATCGAAGACATCAGCAAAGCGAAGAATAGTAGCGATACGGAGAGCGGATTTTGAGACTAAGAGTGCATCTTGTGTCTCAAGTGGACGTTCGTGGTGATTAGAAACCAGCGCGATGAAGGTTTCATCGAGTCCGTATTCCTCTGCAATTTCCCCGGAGAAATCCTGATGTATGTTGATGATCTCTCCGAGAGTGTGATGAGGATTGATGCCTGACTGAGTCAGAAGTATCTGCTGATTTGGTGTGAGGCAGCGTGAGAATGGCACAAGGTCTTTTTCGCGGAGATTATGCGTGGCACCTGCCTGAAGCCTTGATGAGAGTTTCTCCTCAGCTTGTTCAGTATCACAACGGTCTTGTTCGCAAAAATGTTCTACACAGAGGCGATGCCACTCTTGGTCAGTCAGCGTATTGTTGAGGATAAGCTCTTTGAGCGGAATACCAATTTTTCCAATATCATGGAGGAGCGCGGAGATGGCAAGTGTTTCTTGAGGAACACCTTCCTTGTTCAACTCAGCACGGAGGAACTCACCAACCGGATGTGTACTTTGGAGCTTGCGCTGGACGATTTGATATGTGCGTATACAGTGATTGAAGGTTTCAGTATCAAAAAGATGAAGCAAAGTGAGCATTTCCCAGTGAGCTGGAGAAAGCGAGGTGAGGATACCGGATAATTGTTCGCGTACCCGGTGGTCTGACTGGAGAGAGCGGGTGTGTTCTTCAAGAAGGATACGATTTTCTGGATCCTTAAAACTTTCGAGAATGGAGCGGTGATTTCCGGATTGGCAGATTATTCGTGCCTGTTCTTCTCGAACCAGCCTCTCTGGGTCAGTGTCATGCTGGGTAAGAGTTTGCTCATGCGGTATAAATGGTTGTTCTGGTGGCATAGTGAGTACTCCTTAAATGACGATTTTTATTGGGTGAAGAAATTGTTGAATTCAGGGAAATCAATGGAAAGAAGTTCGGCAGACTCATTGCCATTATCTTTGATAAAGAAGATCTGATTTTGACCGACACGGGAGAGGACCTGCAGGGGTGGTCGCTCGAAACGCATGAGTTCATTGATATTGCGTCGATCGCGATTATCAAGCTCGGTAATGAATACTTGCGATCCCTTGGTATAGAGAACGTGTTCGTAGTCTTTAGTCCATTGCACGAACGAGATTTCATCCGCGAAACGGCCGATTTGCCAAATAGAATCTTGATCACGCCTTGGTTGTACTTCCCAGGGACGGATAAAGTAGACAAATGTTTCGTGTGAGGAGAAAAAGAGGAGTTTTTTTCCGTCATCAGAAAATTGAACTCCTGTGATATCTTGATCGGCGAGTACTCTGAGCGGGGTGTCATTAAGATACGCGTTGAAGAATGAGAGAGCGCCATTTTTTGAGAGGAGGGCGATACGGTATTCATCGTACACGATAAGAGTTGTTTCGGAATCGATGTCTGTGAGGGGCGTGTCAATGATAGGACGAAAGTTTGGATGTTCCTCGTCGGCGCCGAAACGATAGAGAATCCCATCTTCTGAGTTGATGATGTAGATATCTGATCCGGAGAGATCGTAAGCAGCAACGTGTTCGGCAAGAAGGAGCGGCTCAAGAGGGGTATCGAGAGAGGTGCTATTCAAATCAAGTCGATAGAGTTTTCCTTCTGAACGATAGAGTAGAGAGTCTTGAATCGCGGGATTGAAACGGGGGCGCATCATGGTAAATTGATTCAGCTCAGCACTGAGATCTCGAGTCTGTTTTGTTTCTGTGTCGACCGCGAGCACATGCCTCTTCCCTTCGGAAAGTATAGGAAAAACAAGCCGATCGGCATTGGGAGACCATTCGAGATTCTCGTTTTTTTCAAAGGCAAAGGTAATATCGGGTTGAGAGTAGAGATTCTCGTTGATTTCTTGATCAGTGTCATATATTTGCACGCCAATACGACGGGTGTTTCCATAAATACCTGCAAAGAGTGTCGGCTCAGGTGACTGGAAATACCGAGTCAGATTTTCTGTGCCTGGGTAGGAAACAATTTCGTAGTTTTGTCGGGGGAGCGTAATATTCCAAAATTCGTTTGAAATTCCGCTTTTCACGACGATTCGTTTGGTCCAGGTTTGGTATCCAGGCGAGCTGACTTCGATAGCGTGTTCCCCGGGTATAATACCGGAGATGTGATAACTCTGATTGAGACGGCTTAGGTCTTCTGGGGGGATTTGGACGCCATCGATTTTGACATCTATTTGTACGGGATTCGATTTGAGAGTAATAGAACCTCCGTAAATAAAAACTCCGCGTTCAAAATTGAAGCGGTAGCCAAAGGCATAAAAGAGGACGCTTCCTGAAACAAGGCAAAAAGACATGACAGCGAGGAAAAACAGCGCGAAACGGGGCTTGCCTTGGAGCATATGTGAAACCGTAAAAAATAAGAAACAATAAACTATCTCCCACCACTCTCTTCTGTAGAATAGCGCATTTTTTTGCTTATGGAAAGGGATTTATGAGAGAGGCAAGTCTTTTTTTGTGGAGTGGGAAAGAAGAAATATTTTTTTTGTCTCTCTTTGTTTTTCAGGGGAGAGTGTATGCGGATGGTGACGATGAGTATTTTTTGACGTGTTATGATGAGGAATGATACACTCACGGCGTATCATTCATTTTTTAGGGGATGAGAAGTATTGTGTTTGATGTATGATGACAGGGATTCCATTTTTAGAAAATATAACCGGACTCTCGGGGGACGTTTCTGCTGATTTGTCTTTCTTTTTTCTGTTCGCTGCTTTGAGTTTGGCACTTGGATTTTTTCTGGGACGTTTTAAACTCATCAATATTCTCATTAATGCTTACATTGCGCTGGCCTTTATATCAGTGTTGCCGATCACGGTTTTTGCGGTTTCTGACTATGCAAAGGCGATTATCTTCGCGCTACTCCTTATATTTCTCACCGCTATTGATAAACGGCTTTTCGACCTTCATATTTCAAGCGCTGGATCAGATCTTTTCTGGCGTCTCATTGTGATGAGTCTGCTTGTCTCGGGAATGTTGACGAGTATGTTGCTTTCGCTCTTGCCGCGTACCGTAACCAATGGTTTTGTGACGGAGCATGTCGCCCTTATTTTTGCTTCGCCACTCGCCTCAATCGTCTGGTTTGCTGTTCCGATATTCGCTCTTCTTTTTATCAATAATCGGCTGAAATAAAGTCCGGAGGTCGATTTCCCTGTAAAGAACGGATAAAATCCCTTAAATAAAGGGTTTTTATTCAGAGAATTCCGATGAAAATGCGAAATGGTCCAAGAGAGATTCCGGGGCTTGACAGACGGGTTTTGGCTGCTATACTAGGTAAGCAATCAGGACGTATAGAGATTGCTTTTGTTTCTTTTTGTTTTTTTCTGCTCTGTTCGCTTCGGCGTACGATGAAAGGGAGACAAAGAGATACGTCCCGAGTCCATTAACAATTCTGTGCGAGCCAAATAAAGAAGAGAAAAAAGTTTAACAATCACAATTTTTTGTGGTTAGTCCTCTCTCCTCTGCCTTGTGCAGGGGGAGACGGCGGATTCCTTTCAATTTGTTTTTCAATGAAACATATTCTTCGGAATATCGTTTCTCTGTTTTGAGAGTTTGATCCTGGCTCAGGATGAACGCTGGCGGCGTGGATAAGGCATGCAAGTCGAATGGCCACATCACACTTTGTGTGATGTCCAAAATCAGAGGCTCACAGGAACGTACCGAGAGGAACAATTTGTTTCTTGAAGAGGTTTCTGTAACGAGGCACTGATACAGACACATCGCGCGTAGTGCGATGTGGCCATGGCAAACGGGTTCGGAATACATAGGAATTTTCCTCAGAGTCGTGAATAATTCGGAGAAATCCGAGCTAATACACGATACGCTCTACGGAGTAAAGATTTATCGCTTTGAGATGAGCCTGTGTCCTATCAGCTTGTTGGTGAGGTAAAAGCCCACCAAGGCTATGACGGGTAGGGGGTGTGAGAGCATGACCCCCAACATTGGAACTGAGACACTGTCCAAACACCTACGGGTGGCTGCAGTCGAGAATATTCCACAATGGACGAAAGTCTGATGGAGCGACGCCGCGTGCGGGATGAAGGCCCTCGGGTTGTAAACCGCTTTTTTCAGGGAGCAATTTCGATGAGAGTACCTGAAGAATAAGAGGTTACTAACTCTGTGCCAGCAGTAGCGGTAATACAGAGACCTCAAGCGTTATCCGGATTTATTGGGCGTAAAGCGCAGGTAGGCGGGTTTATTAGTCGGATGTCAAAGACCGGGGCTCAACCCCGGGAAGGCATTCGAAACGGTAAACCTAGAGAATGTGAGAGATGAGTGGAATTCATGGTGTAGTAGTGAAATGCGTTGATATCATGAGGAACACCGAAGGCGAAGGCAACTCATTGGCACATTTCTGACGCTGAGCTGCGAAAGCGTGGGGAGCGAATGGGATTAGATACCCCAGTAGTCCACGCTGTAAACGATGCATACTAGGTGCAGGGAGAATCGACCCTTTCTGTGCCGTAGCTAACGCGTTAAGTATGCCGCCTGGGAAGTACGAGCGCAAGCTTAAAACTCAAAGGAATAGACGGGGATCCGCACAAGTGGTGGAGCATGTGGTTTAATTCGACGGTAAGCGAGGCACCTCACCAGGGTTTGAAATCTAGCTGCAGGGCCCAGAAATGGGACGTCCTTCGAGGGTGCTAGACCAGGTGCTGCATGGTTGTCGTCAGCTCGTGTCGTAAGATGTTCCGTTCAGTCGGGAAACGAGCGCAACCCTCATGAAGTGTTACATGTGTCACTTCAGACTGCCCCCTCATTTGTATAGTAAGGTTGGTTATCGGTGTGTTATGCATTGATAATTTTTTTCCTTAGTATTCAGATGAGGGGGAGGAAGGCGAGGATGACGTCAAATCAGCATGGCCCTTTGACACCCTGGGCGACACACGTGCTACAATGGCCGATAATAAAGGGTTGCCAACCAGCGATGGGGAGCTAATCTCAAAAACTCGGTCTCAGTTCGGATTGCAGGCTGCAACTCGCCTGCATGAAGCTGGAATCACTAGTAATCGTGAATCAGCCACGTCACGGTGAATGCGTTCTCGGATCTTGTACTCACCGCCCGTCACACCAAGAGAGCCGGCAATACCAGAAGGCCCCGGGTTAAATCGGGGACGACGGTAGGGTTGGTAATAAGGGTGAAGTCGTAACAAGGCATCCGTAGCGGAAGCTGTGGATGAATCACCTCCTTTCTAGGGAGTTAGGTGAGTGATTTCTGGTCCAATTCGTGGACGAGGATCACATCATTCGGTCGACCCCGACGTCATGTCGGGGTGGGAATCCGCTGTCTTTGAGGACTAACCGCAAAATATTGTGAACTTTCTTTTTTGGAATCAAGAGCACTCCTTTGGGGGGTGCTTTTTGGTGTATGTTTAAAATGGAATATCTTCTTGATAGAAAGACTTTTTATTTTAATGGTATACTGTCTGAATCAGACGGCAGAGGAGAGTGTGCATATATCCGGAAGTGGATTGAGAGCTGATGATAAAGAGTAACCAATGATTCATTCTGGTATGAAATGGTTGACGCCAAAAAATCTCTATCTGGGTTCATTATTCCTGTGTGTCGGGCTGCTTGTGGGTGCGGTTATTATTGAATACACAGTCAGACTGATTCCTTGTCCCTTGTGTGTTGCACAGCGGATTTTTTTCGGATTTGTAGGACTTTCGGCGCTCGCCGGGTATTTTGGGTGGCTCAATCGTTTTGGCACTTGGGTAGCGAGTGGACTCATACTCATTTTCTCTTTTTTGGGAGGTGCTATCGCTTTGCGGCAGGTGTGGCTGCAACATTTTTTGTCAGAAGGGTTTGATCCGACCAAGTGTGCCGTTTCGCTGGGTTCTTTTGTGGATGCTTTTTTGCAAGCGCTCGGTGGGGCGGGCAATTGTGCTATTCGTGATTTCACCTTACTTGGTTTGGCACTCCCTGAATGGTCGCTTCTGTGTTTCGGGGGACTCCTGGGTGTTTCGGTCTTCTTGCTCAAATCTGCTCTTGTTCGTGCGGAAGAGAGGTCTTGATATTTCTTGAAGCAATTGAAAAACCCGAGACTCTTGAGAGGAGGAGTTCTCGGGTTTTTGCTTCTCGAAAAAGAAATGTGTCCTCGGCAGGGCTCGAACCTGCGACCCCTTGGTTCGAAGCCAAGTGCTCTAATCCGCTGAGCTACGAGGACGTAGGCTCTCAATCAAGGCTACTCCGAGAGATGGTTTTCGTCAATGGAGCGGGTGGGTGTATAATGGACGGGTAACCATTGTCTTCTTTCGTATGAGTGATGAGGTGAGCAAAAAAATCATGGTATTGGTGTGGTTATTACTTGCTTTCGCTGCGCTGGGGTATGTCTACCAGTATGGTCGTTCGATCAAGCAAACCTATCCCGCGCGTTCTTTCACGGTGGATGGTGACGCTAAAATGACTCTCATCCCGGATATTGCTACCTTTTCCGTGAGTGTCGTTTCTGAAGGAGCGAAAGTTCCAGAAGTACAAAAGATGAATACAGACAAGATGAACGCAGTCCAAGCTTTTTTGAGGGATTTGGGCGTGGATAAAAAAGACTTGCAGACCACACAGTATTCACTGAATCCACGGTATGATTACCAGATGTGTGATGGATTCGGAAAGTGTCCTGCTCCCCGTATTTCTGGATATACGTTGACGCAGGAACTGACGGTGAAGGTGCGTGATACAGAGAAGCTTGGGGACATGCTGGCTGGGGTGACCGATCAGGGAGCCAATACGGTTTCCAGTGTGACGTTTAGCGTTGATGATGATGAGGAGGCTCGCAGTACTGCTCGCACGGAAGCAATCGCGGAAGCAAAGAAAAAAGCCAAAGATATTGCCAAGTCAGGCGGTTTTGGCGTCGGGCGTCTTGTCTCTATCTATGAAGATCAGGGGAACAGTCCGCAGCCTGTGTATGCGAATCGTGGGGGTGCCACGATGGACGCTTCAAAATCTTCGGCTGAAGTGGCGCCGTCTATAGAACCAGGTACGCAAGACTCAACTGTTCGAGTAACCCTGACTTTTGAAATCGCTGATTAGCTTGGAGGGAGGGAAGAAAAAAAGATATCCTCTCGGAGAGGATATCTTTTTGTATCACGCCAGCGGGGACAGATTTTTTGCGGAGCATCTTACTCGACACCCTGGATATTGCGGGCAGCTCGGTCTTGTACATTTTTGACTGCATCCGAAGCCTTCTCCTTTGCTTCAAATCCTGTTTCGAGTTGTCCTTTCATGTCACCAGTTCCGATTGGTTGATACGTACCAACAGAAGATTCATCAGATTCGGACTTTTGAGAGGAGCCAAGTTTTTGATACCCAAATGCAAAGAAAAGCATGAGTGCCACGACAATCAAAATACCAATCAGTCCAAATCCTGATGCCTTTGGTGATCCAGAGAGAGGGAGAGTTTTCATGGATGTATTCTAACGTATTTTTGTGAAAAGAAAAATCGTCCAGGTACGGTCTGGACGATTTTCATGAAACATTTGGAAACCGATGAGGAAAAATAAGTGACTATTCTGTTTCTTTGTGTGATCCCGACTGGCAACAAGATTCAGAATTTTTCTTTCCATTCTCTTTGCAACAAGACGCGGTATTTTTCTGGCATCCTTTTTGGCATTGCTTGCATGGACAATGAGCAAAGAACATGAGGCCACCGATGATAGCGAGATTTTTAAGAAAACTTGTCATTTGCATTTGACCGTCATCTCCGCCCCAGCTGGTGTGGTACATAAGCGTGGCGAGCACGGTGAAAACAATGAGCATCCAGGCAGCCTGGCTTCTCCGGTAATTGAACATGAGCATGAGACCACCACCGAGCTTGAGTATGATAGCGATGATAAGCGCGACAGTCGCAATCGACATCGGGAGCCCGATATTTCCAAGTCCAGTCCCAACAAATCCTACCATGTTTTTGAAGTTGAGGAGGAATCCAAAACCACCGACTACGAATAACAATGAAAGAAACACACGTGGCCCATATTGCTTCGCAACGCAACCCTTTTCCTTGCACATCATATATTTAGTCATTACTATTTACGCACCTCCTTTTGGTAAGATAGCACAGATAAGCGTTTTTGGGAAAGCAAAAAAAAAAAAAAACGAGGTAGTCTGAGTAAAGACGCCAAAAAAAACACAAACGGAAGAGGCAAAACGGCATATCTCACACAAGAAGTGCCCAAAGGGGTGGCTACAGGGAATCGAACCCTGATTCATGGTACCACAAACCATTGTCCTACCATTGAACGATAGTCACCCCTTTATTCGCTTCTTTGAGAGAGACACACTCCGAGAGAGTTTTTCGTGGGTGCCCTCGGCAGGAATCGAACCTGCATCAAGGGCTTAGAAGACCCCTGCTCTATCCATTGAGCTACGAGGACTCGCAGAACTCGTCTTTGACTGTGGTGGGTGTAGTAGGGATCGGACCTACGACCGTTGGCTTAAGAGGCCACTGCTCTACCAACTGAGCTATACACCCAAAAATAAACCACGCAAATGAAAGCGCATCCGAAATGTATCAAAAAACAGAGAAATCGTCAATCTTTGTGTCAGAAGCAGGGTCAGCGCGCATGAGTCCGAGTATATTCTTCCCATTGCCGCTTTGACCAGTCTGAGGGTTTTGTTTTGAGAATTTCATCACCTGGATGAGGGAAAAGTGAAGGGGATTTATAATTGCTCCGGAAGCTGTCTCTGATAAAGTTTTGACCCGTGTTGTCATTAACCTCTTGAGTAAATATAGTTCGCATACTGCCGTCAGGATTGCTCTCGAGAATATGCGGTCCGTCGACTTTGGTAGTGCGTCCATCGTTTGTGCCGTACATCTGAAAGGTGAGTCGGGTACCCGAGATGGAAGATTGAAGGAAGATGTGCCCCGGAGTGTTGTTGACAAATTTGAGGTCAGGGTTGGGGATATAGATGGTTGCGTCCATTCCGTAAGGACGATAATAGCTGACCGGGTAGGCGTGATTGCGTCGAGCCGTGATTTTAAGTCCAGCAAAAATAGCGGTTCGAAAGACAGTACTTGAGACTTGGCAAATACCACCACCGAATTCTGGTTCAGTTCGGTTATTTTTAATAACGAGTTCGGGGAGATAGCCATTCTCCCCATCGACAGGGCCAAGGTATTTCACAAAGGAAAATTCTTCTCCAGGTGCGATGAGTATTCCTTGGAATTGTTTGAGAGCACGATTGATATTGAAGATACGATTTTTAGGGGAGCCGGCGAAATTGGTTGTTCCTTCCGCGATGAGGTCTCTGATTCCCAGTCGGTCGATATCAGAACTCTTAGTAGCTGGTTCAAGGAGAGAGCCACGCGCATCGACTACGACTGTTTTGTCGCCGGAATTCAGGAGAGATTCCATGACAGCCTGGGCTGTTTGCTCGATATCCATCTGAAACCCTGATCGTTCTGGTTGTTCGATAGTCATGATATTATCCTTAACAGCAAGAATAGCATTCAAGGGTTTTTCATCGAGCTCTTTGGAGGCCTGCGCGAGAGAATTTCGCAGGGACTCACTTTGGATTTCGGCGTGAAAAGTGATAATAGTGTGGCGTCGAGTACTTCTGGAGAGGAAAAAGTCACATGAAGCGAAACTATCCCCATTGCACCAATTGGTATTTTCAATTTCTGAACGACGAGATGTATCAATAGAGGGAGTGGTACTAATTGATATCCATGGCGTCATGTCATCTTGTGAGAAGGTTACGGATTCAATCTCTGTTTTGAGAGTCAGAGAATGCGGCAGAGACTGGGCTGTGACGGAGGACGGGAAGATACCAAAAAACATCCCAATCGATAGAGAGATGAGAAGTAAGAATGGTTGATGTTGTCTGTTTTGGAATCTTGAGAAATGCATGGATGTAGAACAGCTCAGTTGGTGAGAAGAAAAAAGCCCGAAATGGGCTACTGGAATAAACTGAAGAGAACACTGATCTGAGTCCGGGCTTTTTTCGCAGTGAAGATTCGCTTACACAAGTTAACAGCAAGCAAACCTTCCATACTTTTCAAGGTTTCCATCTCGAAATATTCTCATGTTCACTCGATATGAGATTTGAGAGAAATACTTAGAAACCACGGACCTGTATTTTTTTGGTTTTGGTAGTGTCGGCCTTTGGAAGACGGATGGTAAGGATGCCATTTTTCAGTGAGGCATCGGCTTTTTCTGGGATGACATCGACTGGGAGCAAGACAGAGCGAGAGAATCCTCCCCAGTAGCATTCTTGATAATAGTAACTGCCATCTTCGACGACTTCCTCGTTCCGACGTTCACCTTTGACGGTCACCATATCATTATTGATGCTGACATCGAGATCTTCTGGTTTAACACCAGCGATGGTCGATTTGATGACGATGTCATTCTCGGTTTGGTAGACATCAATCGTGAGTTGTCCTTCAGATCCGTCGGCAATCTCTGGTTCGGTAATGTGTTCGGTGTGCTGGAAAGAAGGCTGCGCCCAGTGAGGGGCCGCTGCTGGCTGAAAGTTTTCACTGGTATCGTTCATAGCGATACTTTCTTCCTCATCTTGAGTAAAGACGGGAACAGAAGCTTCAAAATTATCGTGGTTCACATTCTGAGCACCAGTTAATCTTTCAAAGAAAGATGGTTTTTGTTTTAACATACAAAAGAAATAATTATCATGAGTAATTCGATACTCTTCTAGTATAAATCCCGTTTCGGGTTACTGCAAGGAGGCGACAATCAGATTGTAGCCCGTATGGAGACAGAGGGCTAATATGAGGCCAAGGAGAATGGGAGAGAGAGAAGAAGACCTTCTCATGAGTACGTACCCGAGGAGCAGCGAGGTGAGGGTGTGAACACTCGTAAGAGAGAGAAGAATATTGATATTCGGTGGGGAAGCGAGCGATATTTCGATTATCGCGAACCCAATACCGAACAAACTGAACAGAAAAAGCCGATAAGGGAGGGCGAGTGGTACCAAAGTAAGAAATCGTTTCTGCCACTGGAAGAGAAAGAGAAGTTTGGCCCCTTCTTCCAGAAACGCACCTATAAAAAAGGTGACGATATGAAGTGGCATGCCAGTAAGAAAAAGACTCTCGAGAAGAAAGGCAGCGCCGGCAGCAAGGGCACCATAGATGAGAGAGGTGATAAGGAGCATGTGTGTCGGTTTTATTTTATTTGGAAGATACGAGTGGAGCTGACTTGGTTAGGAATCAAACTGAGTAAGGGACTCTGTGAGACGAGCAGCGGCAGAGCTAGCTTCATCGAGAAGAGTCTTGGTTTGTGCGAGGATATGTGCTGGTGCTCGTGAAGCGAATTTCGGATCATTGAGTCGGTCTTGGAGTGATGTGATATAGCGTGTTTTCTCAGCGAGTTCAGTTTTGAGTCGTTGCTTTTCTTTTTCAATATCGATGATGCCATCAAGATGAAGAAATACTCGGAGTGGTCCAGCCTGGACGGGAATTGTGTTGTCAGGAGCGATATCATTCATGAGGGTGTGTATGTCTTCGAGACGTGCCAGCCGCTTGCAGACAGCCTCATTGTCTCGAAGGGCCTGTTCAGAAGTACCAAAGGCGCTGATGGACATTTTTTTGGCTGGTTCGATGCGGTAGCTAGCTCGTGTATTTCGAATGGCGATAATGAGTTCTTTGACGAGTTCGAAGCGATTTTGGGTGGCAATTTCGGTCTGCGTGGTCTCAAACACCGGCCAGGGCGCCACCATGAGGAAAGGGCTTTGATTGAAATGAAAGGTTTGATGAATAGCCTCGGTAACAAAAGGCATGAATGGATGCCAGAGTTTGAGAATGGCATCAAATGTAAAGCGGAGGAGAGCATCATTTTTTTCGATTTTATGCACTTCGACATACCAGTCAGCAAAGTCTCCCCAAGTGAAATCTCGGAGTTCTTCGGTAGCGAGAGAAAGCTCATAGTGTTGTTCATCCAGATGACGAGTCACACTGGCAGTAATAACCTTGAGTTTTTCAAGAATAAACCAATCAGCATCGGATTTTGGTAGAGGGGCTACTTCCGCCCCAGATGAGAGAGTGGCAGTTCCCACATAGCGCGCGAGATTCCAGAGCTTATTGGTAAAATTACGCATGGCCACTATTTTTTCATCGGAAAGTCGGACGTCATTACCCGGTGTTGATCCTGAGACCAGAGCGAGACGGAGCGCGTCAGCGCCGTACTGTTCGGAGACCGTGAGCGGATCAATGGTGTTGCCAAGGCTCTTAGACATCTTGCGACCTTGCTCATCACGAACCAGACCATGGAGATAGATGGTACTGAAGGGACGTGTGCCAATCAGATATTCACTCATGAGTATCATGCGCGCCACCCAGAAAAAAAGAATATCATAACCGGTTTCAAGGAGAGTGGTTGGGTGATAGGTTTTGAAATCTGTGGCTTTGGTGTCTGGCCAGCCGAGCGTCGAAAAAGTCCAGAGTCCTGAAGAAAACCAGGTGTCGAGCGTGTCGGGGTCTTGCTCCCATCCTGCATCTGTTGGGGCTTCGATACCGCAGAATATTTCCTCCCCCCGATACCAGACGGGGATGCGATGACCAAACCAGATTTGTCGACTGATGCACCAGTCGCGGAGATTATCGATCCAGTGGAAATAGGTTTTTTCGAAACGTGCCGGGAGGAGAGTGATGTCACCAGATGAAACAGACTGTTGCATGAGTTGCTTGAGTGTTGTCTGCTGACCATCGCGCTTGAATTCTTGGTTGACGGCGACGAACCACTGGCGTTTGATCTGTGGTTCTATAATCCCACCAGTACGTTCAGCAGTGGCGATATTGTGTGTGTATGCTTCTTCTTTTATGACAAGGTTTTTGGCGCGTAGTTTCTCGACTATGAGTGGACGAGCTTCTGCGATATCCATGCCGGCGAATTCGGCAGCGAGGGGGAGGAGTTTCCCTTGCTCATCAATGATTTGCTCTTTGTCGAGATTGTGTCGGAGGGCGATGTCAAAGTCAACGAGGCTGTGCCATGGCGTAATGGTCATGACACCGGTACCAAAGGTCATGTCGATGGATGTGTCCTTAATAATCGTGGCGGTAATCGGCCCGTTAATCCATTCTGTCTCAAAAGTTTGCCCATGCTGCCACTCTTTGTATCGTTCATCATCAGGATGCATGACCACATATTTGTCACCAAATTTGGTTTCAGGTCGGGCAGTACTGATCACAAATGGACCATACTGAAAGTAGTACAAAGTGGTCGATTCTTCTCGGTAGACAATCTCATCATCGGAAATCGTGGTTTGACCTTTCGGATCCCAGTTGACGATACGAGAACCACGATAGATGAGCCCATCATCGTACATTCGCTTGAAAGCAGTGCGGACAGCGAAGGTGCGTTTTTCATCAAGTGTGTAGGCTTCACGTGACCAGTCAAGCGAAGAACCCATTTTTTTGCACTGATTGACAATCGTGTCGTGACTTTCCTGCGCAAATGCCTCTACTCGCTTGAGAAACGCCTCGCGACCGAGATCGTAGCGAGTGAATCCTTCTTTTTGGAGAATGATTTTTTCGACTTTACTTTGAGTAGCGATAGCGGCATGGTCAGTCCCGGGGAGCCAGAGTGTCCGATCTCCTCGCATGCGGTGATAACGGACGAAGGCATCTTCGATGGCCAGCATGGCGGCATGCCCGGCATGGAGAGTGCCGGTGACATTGGGTGGCGGAAGTACGATGGAAAAAACCGGTTTGGTCGTATCGGTCACACCAGCCTTGATGCAGGTATCCGGATTGAAAAGACCGCTCGCTTCCCACTCCGAATAGAGCCGGTTCTCCCAGTCTTCTGGAGTATAGATTTTGGGGATTTCTGTTTCTGGCATAGCAGAGTTACTGTAACACAAAAAATCCCTTTTCTTCAAGCAAAACAGGGGAAAAAGAGGATCAAACATTGACTAATATCTATATATAATGTATAATAAATTCTTAAATAAAAAGAGTTTTGTTTCACTTTGCAACTTAACAAGGAAGGAGAAGCAATGAACAAGAAGGAACCATTGTTTTGGAGAAGAGTGGGGATTGCATTGGTCCCCTTGGGTCTTGTTGTGCTCGCGTATGTTGGAGGTACGCCAGTTGACAGGGGTAGCGTCGTCGTGGATCAAGCGGCGAATATCGAACTCGCGCTTGCGACGGTCAGGGAAGGAGATATTTTGACCTTCACTGACGGACGCCAGTGTCGGGTGTTGCAGGACAGAACATCTGACAATTTGATGATTTTGTATGCCTGTGCCGATGAATCGCAAGTCGTCATCAGTACCGAGATTGGCCCCCTGGCGGCTCAATTACGGGCGGTGAGTCCGCCGGTGAACGAAGTGAGCAGAGTAGCTCGCCTGATTGTTTGGGATCATGCCTCTAGCGATTGGCAGATGCCTGAACACAGGTAACGTCAGGGAGGAGTCAAAATTCGCGGCAGGTATGCTTACCTCGTCCGCGGATTTTTCTTTTGCAAGATGAGGTAATAGTAGAACCTGTTAGCGTTTTGTCTTTTTGAGGTGCTGAAAGTCAATCAGAGGCGAAAAAATATCATTTTCCAGATCGACGAAGAATTGGCTGAGCTCTTCTGGCGTGGGTGCATTTTCGTCGAATGTGATGTGAGGAATATCTTCGAAAAGGGCGAGTGGAGTTTGTTCATTGCCTTCACCCATGGTCAGGACAGCGGCGCAGGCGAGCGCGTCGGGTATATTCGCCTGTTCCATAACGAGTTTGCGCCCGAAGAGATCGGGCTGCCCTCGATAATCTTTGAGGCCGACAAATCCGCGATAGGCAAGGGCAATACCCGAAGCCCCACGACGCATCGGTGTGGAATGGCTATCAGTGATGAGGACGCCTATTTGTTTGCGCGCGAAACGTTTTCTGAGGTATTGGTAGACAGTATCAGCCGCAAGCTGGGGATTTTGTGGAAGGAGGACATACTTGCCGCACGCATTACTCTCATCGATGCCGGCAGCACCAATGAAGGCATGATGAATGATAGTCCCACTCGCTCCGAAGCGTCGGAATTGTTTCGGAAGAAAGTAGTCAGCTTCTTCTTGGACAAGGGACTCTTTGTCTCTTGAGAGATCGGCCACGCGATTCTCACACAGTGAGATGATTTTTGCACTCAGAGCCAGTATGGAACATTCAGGAAGATCTGTGAGATTGAGATCGAGAAATGAGAGAAGAGTCTGTTCGCCAGGTCGGACGATATGCGTTTTGATGGGGGTAATAATCATAGGGGAGTAATCGGAAGGTTGGCATCGGGATCAAGGGTGCGCCAGGATGCAGTCAGGGCTTGTTTGGCATCAGGTGAAAGAGCAGCGAAGCGGAAGGCGGCGGCTGCGCCAATCATCGCGGCATTATCGAGGGAGTATTGGAATTCGGGTGTAAGAAAGGTTGTGTCGGGGAAGCGCTCATCAAGTAAGTTACGTAATCGGTTACGGAGTCGGACATTGGCCGAGACACCGCCGGCGATGATGAATGTGTGAGGAGTATATTCTTCCAGTGCTCGCTGTGTCTTCCCAACAAGGACATCGACCGCGGCTTCTTGAAATTCATGACAGACCTCGCTCACGAAGTCTTCATTTTTCAAATCAGCCTCGTGTTTTTTGAGAAAATAGAGGACAGATGTTTTGAGACCGGAGAAGGAGAAATGGAGATTGCCACTTTCGAGCATGGGGCGAGGAAACAGGATGCTAGATTCTCGATTTTTGATTTGAGAACTCTCCAGTGTATTTTTTGCGGGATCAGAAATGAGGCTTCTCCAGTCATCGGCACGCTTGGCGACGAGAGGGCCGCCCGGATAGGGGAGTCCGAGAAGTCGAGCGACTTTGTCGAAACACTCACCCACGGCATCATCTTGGGTTTCACCGAGGATGTCGTATTGGAAATGATCTCGCATGAGCATGAGTTGAGTATGTCCACCGGAGACCACGAGCGCGAGGAGTGGGAAAATGGATTCTTGATGCTCGATATTTGATTGGGGAATCTGATTGATGAAATTGGCGTAAATATGTCCTTCGATATGGTGAATGCCGAGGAGGGGTTTCTGCCAGAGGAAAGAGAGGGTTTTGGCAGCGGTCGTGCCGACGAGAAGGGCAGGAATGAGACCAGGACCCTGAGTCACAGTGATGAGATCGATATCAGTCCTGATGAGTTTGGCTTCTCGGAGAGCGGCCTCTATGACGGGGACGATATTTTTGGCGTGTTCGCGAGCAGCGAGATTAGGGACAACTCCACCATAGGTTGCGTGGAGGGCGATTTGCGATGAAACCACGCTCGAACGCACAAAAACGCCATCCACAGTCTGTTCGACTATGGCGGCAGCGGTATCATCACAGGAGGTTTCGAGAGCGAGAATATACATAATATGTACTCTAGCGAGTGCCGAGCGAAATGACAAGGTAAAAGCAAACGGGGAGCCCTGAATGATACAGGGGCTCCCCGTGAGGATGAAAGACGAAGACTTAGAGCAGCGGACAAACATATCGGAATTCTCGCCGATAGCCTATTGCATAGTGATTGTACCGGAGAATAAAGACAGCGAAAAACGCACCAGCTCCACCTCCCAATAAGAACCAGGCGAGGAGATGCCAATTAGTAAATGCAGCGATGAAAGCATTGGTTCCTCCAAGAATAGAGGAGAGTAGCGCGAGACCTAACAACATGATTCCCGTAATCATCGCACATATGTCTCGGCAGGCGCGCAGATCGAGCCAGAACCAGGCTGTTTTGCTGGTCTGATCGAATGACTGGCTTTGTGCGAGCACCTTGAGCGCGAGAGCATTCGGCGATTTTTTCGGATAATAGAATCGCCAAACGGCGCGAATATCACGGAGACAGGAGATGAGGCGGTCAAAGGAGGAGTAAGTGTTTCGTCTTCCGAATAGGTCTCGTTCGTGTGCGATGGCACGACGCCAGGTGAGGTCCCGAAGGTACTCCGGAATCGATGTGAAGCCGAGGAGAAGTTGCATAAGCGGGCTTGCTCCCACAGCTAAGTGCCGCATGACATCGGTATCCATGTTGAATGCCCGAGAAGTGTTACAGGTTGTAAAGACGACTAGAGTTTGTATAACACCTCTCTTCGGCCTGTGTCAAAAGAGAAGAGGCGCGGAATCTGAGTGAAATGTCGTGTATACTGGGTGTACTCTTGAAAGTGTCTCTGTCAATAAGAAAACATCAAATGACTTATCGGGTCGAAAGTGACGAAGAAATCATCTTGCGGGTGAGGAGGGGTGAGGTAGCCGCTTTTCAGTTAATCGTGTCTCGTTATGAGCGGAAGCTTTCTTTGTATTTGGCGCATCTGATTGGGAGTCGTGATGATGCTGAGGATGTGTTGCAGGATGTGTTTGTCAAAGCGTATCAGCATCTTGAGGCTTTTGATGTGGAACGGAAATTTTCTCCATGGATGTATCGTATTGCCCACAATGAAGGGGCAAATTGGATTCGGAAGCGAAGTCGCCGACCGGTGGTGGTTTCATGGGATGATATTGTGGAAACTGGAGGAGAGCAACGTTCCCTTGATTCTCCTGAGACAGTGGAAGAAAAATGGATTCGCCGTGAGCTCCGCGATGATGTCCGGGAAGCACTCGGACTTTTGAGCGAAGAGCATCGTGAAATTCTGACCCTGCGCTATTATCTCGACCGGTCATATCGGGAAATATCGGAGATTGTTGGCATCCCCATGAGCACCGTCGCGAGTCGTGTCAATCGCGCCAAGAAGAATTTACTCTGCGCTCTTGGTGGGAAGAGATAGTGGGGGACACTTGCCTTTTCTTCTATTTCTGTTACCATATCCTTGCAGTTTGACCTGCTTTTTTTCTTGTCGTTTTGGCCCCATCGTCTATCGGTTAGGACATCAGGTTTTCATCCTGGTAAGAGGGGTTCGACTCCCCTTGGGGCTACCATCAGGGATAACTCCCTCTTTTTCCAACAAGTGGAAGGGAGATTTCCAGTCAACCAAGAGCTTTTTCCGGTCTATTCCTAAGTTCGAGGTGGTCGATTTCAGCAGATCCCGTAATTCGGTGTCCGTGACCAGATTATTGCTTTCATAAAGCCTTCGAACGAGTTCGAGGAATTCTTTCGCTCTCTTGAGGATTGGGTCGTCACCGCTACGCATCTGATCAAAACTCTCCTGGAGAGTAGCCCGCTCCTGAAATAGATGCTTCTTTCGCTCTTCGAAAATTTCACGTTCGATGATTTGATCGACGTAAGCGTCAGTGAGGCGTGCCACGCGTTCATCGAGTTGGGCGATTCTGAGTTTGAGTCCGCGAGCCTTCTCTTTCCGGTCCTCTATCGTCCGGCGATCGCACCGTTCGAACTCGATAATCAGATCCTCCAGTTCCTCTGGTGTCATCCTGATCCTGGAAAGAGCTGAATGCACTTGGGACAAGAGAATAGTCTCCGAAATGCAGGTTCCTCGGCACTTCGGAGTATGGCAGCGGTAGTACGCGGAGCCTTTCTGTCTCTCGCCGATGAGGGAGTAACCGCAACTCGTGCAGTGAAGGGTCTTGCGGTAGGCGAAATCATGCTTCAGACCTTGAATCTTCTTCCTTCCATACAGGACATCCTGTACCTCGCCGAAGAGCCTTCGCGAAATGAGGGGCTCATGCTTGCCGAGGAAATGTTCTCCGGTACGCTCAATACGGATGATCCCGATGTAGAATTCATTATTGAGAAGCGTCGAGAGACCGTTCATGCTCACGCGGCCGTGCTGACGATTGCGAAGGCCCAGGTGGTAGAGCTCGTCATTGAGTAATGGGAGGTTGTATTGACCGGTGGCGTATAGTTCAAAAGCTTTTCGTACGAGGGGTGCCGTGACTGGATCGTGTGTCTTGGCCTCTCCGCCACCATTATCGCAGTACCCAATGGGCGCTGGCAGCGGATAGTAGCCTTGCTTGAGCCGACCGTAGAAGCCTTTCCTCACTTCATCGCGGAGATTGCGGATGTAGTCGGCAGCGACGACAGCCTGGATGTCTGCCGAGAGTCGTCCGCCACGTGACTTCAGATCGACACTCTCGTGTGCGAAGTGCACTTCGACACCACGATCGATGAGTTCGCCGAGGTTTGCCCAGTCGCGTAGGTTCCTGGCACTCCGGTCGATTTTGTGGATGATGACACCGGCCGCTTGCTTGCGGTCAAGCAACTGGAGCATATGGTTAAAGACACGTCGGCCTTGCTTAGCCGCCGTTTCTTTCTCTTCAAACCACTCCGCTATTTCCAACTCGTGTCGTTTGGCATAGGCATCGATGGCGCCGCGTTGCTCTAGGAGGGACGAACCTCGTTCCCCCTGTTTGACCGTCGATACCCGGATGTAAGCGTATACCTTCCTCATATTGCATCATCATTGGTGTACACCATAGCAGGTTCGTCGTTTTTGTCACGTCGACCAGGAAGCTTTCCCTCAGATTCAAGGCGGCAAAAGATGCGGTAGAGGACGGCGACGTAGGCGCGCATGTTTTCGGTCGCGTCGATTTTTTCCGTAGGGTTCGCATTCGGAAGAAGGCGTTCTACGAGTGGAGAAATATTGTCGCTCGGTAGTGTCATTTCCCCAGCATGGTCGAAGGCCCGAGGGAGGAGTAGGAGTGAGAGGTGTTCGTCCCGGCACCTTGCCACCCCTCGGAACAGAGGCATCCATCCGCTACGCTGCATTTATGAAACGCCTCAATTTTCAAGATGCACCGCTTGCCATTCCGACCGTCTCGCGCCGGCTAGCTGATGGCACACTCGTCGAGTTAGTGTATGACAACAAAGGGAAGCACACGAAACTCGCGGTCGGCAAGGGGAATGACGTAACCCTTCATGACAAGTACGCCTGTGCTGACGGGACGTTTCTCACTCCATATTCCGCCACGAACAACCTCATCAAACATGAGGTGGTCTTGCTTGCCGCTCATCTGGAAGTATTTCGATCAGTTACTGAACTGGTAACGAAGATCGAGGCCTACATCGACCGGTATGTCGATCTTGGCGACGGCTTTCGAACTCTCGCGAGCTACTACATTCTGCTCACCTGGGTGTATGACGCCTTCAATGAGCTTCCCTACCTTCGCTTCCGTGGGGACTATGGCTCTGGAAAGACGCGTGCGCTCTTGGTCATCGGATCTCTCTGCCACAAGGCCTTCTTCGCTTCTGGGGCCTCGACGATCTCACCCATTTTCCATACCCTCGACACCTTCCGCGGCACCCTCATTTTCGATGAAGCCGACTTTCGCTTCTCCGACGAAAAAGCGGAACTGGTCAAGATTTTCAACAACGGCAATGTGAAGGGCTTTCCGGTGCTTCGGACAGCGGTCACCCAAAAAAAGGAATTCGAGCCGAGAGCCTTCAATGTATTTGGCCCAAAGGTGGTGGCCATGCGCCGCTCCTTCGAGGATCAGGCGTTGGAGAGCCGCTTCTTCACGGAAGAGATGGGGAAACAATCGTTGCGCCCGGATATCCCGATCAGTCTTCCTGACTGCCAGAAAGACGAGGCGCTGGCGCTCCGCAATGAGCTGCTCGCCTATCGCTTTGCCATGCTGCCGACCCTGTCTGCCCATGAGACCCTCGTCGATCCGTTGCTTTCGCCACGGCTCAATCAGATTCTCGTGCCGCTCTTGTCGATCGTCGAGGGTACCGATCGGCGTCGGGCGATCAGTGATGTGGTGCAGGGATTCGATAAGTCGTTTCACACCGGGCAGCACGCGAGCATCGAAGGCACGCTCGTTTCGGTGTTGGCAGAATTACTGACGGTAGCCGTAGCGTCGGTGTCAGTCGGCGAAATCACCGCGCAGTTGCTTGATCGTGCCAGAGAGTACACCGATCGACCGCTCACCACGCGTCATGTGGGATATATCTTGCGCACGCGTCTTGGTATAGCTACCACTCGTCGGCATGGAACATATGTCGTTTTGGGAAGTGAGCGCTCCAAGCTAACCGAATTGTGTCTCCGCTATGGAGCGGTAATTCCGGCAGCCACACCGAATACGCCCAAGCGAGAAGAGGGAAAAGCGGAACACCCGCCTGCTACTCCGACACCCGTCTGACTGCTCCCGCCTCTCTTACTTATGTAAGGGATCAATGAGAAGGCTCCAGAAGTACTCCGCTGCTCCTTCCTGAGACAAGACACTTTCGCTCCGGCTTCCCATCATGGCCATGCCGAGAGGTTTGAGATGCAAGGTGTAGCCGTCGAATCGAGGCGTTTGAGTCGTGCTTTCAGTTGCGGATTGCGCTTCGCCAGTTCGTGCAGGGAGCCGTCGAAGTATCGGGTGATGTACTCGAAGCTCTCTTCCAAGAACGTATCCTGCTCATGATCATCGAAGCCCCGTTTTACGCGGAGATTGCTGGACCGTGGGCCAGGCTCTAGACGAGTCGTCAGGCTGGAATGCTGCGAGGGGGTTGGCACAGTCGCCCTTTCGGCGGGTGCGAGGCGGAGGGCTACTTCGCGGATGTCCCGCGCGACGATGGCGAATGCTTCGTGCTGGTTGCCGTACAGTGAAACCGGCTTGCCATCAGTCGGTGTCGCCCGCAGGTGTCCGAATGGCGCGGAGTGCCAATCACAGGGATGGAGAATGACGGGGATGACTACGGCGGTGCTGGCCCGATGCTTCTCCAAGGCATGGGCAAGTTCCTTTTCGATGCAGTAATCCGAAGCGAGGAAGTATGCGGATACCAGGAGAAGCACGATGTCGGCAGCTTCGAGTTCGGAACTGATCGACGCATCAAAGTCGTCGCCGGCCGAAATGCGGCGATCATGCCATGAGGAAATGATTCCTTCCCGCTTGAGGGAAGCGAGATGGATCTCAAGCTCGTTCCGGAGCGCTTCGTCTTTGTGCGAGTAGGAAAAAAAGAGTTTGGGCATAGGTCTTGGTTTTGGCTGCCGGTTAGCGGATCTTCTTCATCTTGATCGGTGTCGTCTTCTCCGTCCTGCATTGGTCCTTCATGTCGGGAACCTGGCTCCATGATATCCGAATCACCGGAGACCGATTGAGCCAAGGGGGACATGGGGACTTGGGGGACTTCAGGCAAGTGTCCTGGTACCCGAGAATACTTGAAAAACCGGGGCCATATTCCGCCATCATTGAAAGTGGCGACACCTCTCCAAAGTCCCCCAAGTCCCCATGTCCCCCGACGCTCCAGAATGCAACCGATCTGGCACGTTTTCCACACTATGCGATTTTGAACATCGGCAGGACAATATATCCATCAATTCTTCCGGACTTTCTTAACCCCCGGAATGAGGCGGAACGTATGAAAACAAAAATGCCGCGGAACTACGTGCGGACCCAGAGGCGACGCTGGGCCTTCACGCAGGAGGAAGTAGCGGACCTCTTGGGCTTTGAAAGTCGCACCTGTATTTCCCGCATAGAGCAAGGCAAGCGCGTCCCGACTTTAGAGAGCGCACTTGCCTTGGAAGTGCTCTTTGGGGAGCCCCCGAAATCTCTCTTCCCGCACGTCTATGCGGAAGCTGAGGAGGCGCTCATGCAACGAGCCGCCATCCTGCACGAGGGCCTCATTAACAGTACCAGCCCGAGGGAGAAGCGCAAGTGCGAGCTTCTCGAATGCGCACTGAAACGTGCTATTCATTCATCCACTCACCCACAAGGAGTATGACCCAGAACACTTACCCATCTTTTGTTCTCGCCCTCTATCCCACCTCGCATGGCTTCGCCTTCGTCCTCTTCGAAGGACCCGACTCGCCCTTCGACTGGGGAGTCACAGAAATCCGCGAGAAGCGCAAGAATCCCAAAGTCCTTGATGACGTGAAAGCCTTGATCGAACTCTATCACCCCGAAGTTCTCGTCATGGAGGACACGGACAAGGGGAAGATTCGCCGGGCTGCCAGGATCAGGCGCCTCTACCGTATGCTCCGGCACCTTGCCTCAATCGAGGAGATCGATGTTCATCGCTTCACGCGCGCGGATATTCGGGCCTGCTTCGCTTCGGTCGGTGCCGTCACGAAGTACGAGATTGCCAAAGCCATTGCAACGCAGATTCCCGCTTTCGCGCATCGACTTCCACGGGTACGGAAGCTCTGGATGAGCGAGGACCCGCGCCAGGGTCTCTTCGATGCGGCGGCGCTCGGTTTGACCTACTACGCCAACAGGAAAGCGAGTGAGGCGGTCACCTGATTGAGTGCTTCCGCCATTCCCAAGGTGGGATCGGGTCGCTCTCGCTCCAGAGACCGAGGCGTTTGGCTCGTGCAGTGTCTTCAGCCTCGGCATACCGCATCCGGTCTTCGTTTACCTGTTCTTTCGCATACTGCTTGTAGTGCCAGGCCAGGCCGGCTTCGATCTGAGACAGGGATACATCAAGCGCTTTCGGACAACGATCATCGCTACAGGCGCTACCCGGTTTCGCAACCAGGATCTTGCCGACGAGGCGATCGTATCGATCCCGCTTGTGCCACTCCACCTCGACATGCTTCCCGAAGACCAAGGCTCTCAGCGCTTGCTTCGAGCGATCGCCGAAGGGCTGCTTCTTTTCGGGGGCATCGATGCCAGCGAGGCGTACATGATATGACGCCTTGTTGGCATCAATGACGGTGACGGTATCTCCATCGCTTACACCGATCACCTGTCCGAAAAGGGTCTCCGCTTGAAGCGAGGAGGATGCCACGACCAGAAGGAGAAGCATGTCGAGCCAGGCCCCGCTGATCGCTCCGGGGTACCGGGGAGTACCGCATGGTGCGGTGTTCCTCGTGTGCCAAGGAGATGTCATATGGATCAAGCCATCACCCCCAGAAACTCCGACGTGTACCAACGCGTCACGGCGGAAATCATCAAAGCGATCGAATCAGACATAGACGGAGAATACATGATGCCGTGGCACCGAGGTACGACTCTCGGTTTGCCGAGGAACGTGATTTCCCGCCGCTCGTATCACGGTCTCAACACGCTCGCCCTGTGGACGACAGCCGGGGCGCGTCACTACCGTTCCCCGTTCTGGGGAACATTCCTCCAGTGGAAGAAGCTCGGGGCTCATGTCCGGAAGGGCGAGCGGGGAACGCTCATTCTCTTCTTCAAGAAAGAAGAAGGCGAGCGTAATGCCGACCAAGAGTGCGATACGGAAAAGCGTCGCGTTCTGGTCTGTTCGTCCGCCGTCTTCAATGCCGCTCAGATCGATGGCTGGCAGGATGAGGCGACTGTACTCGAAGATCGCACCGTCCGCCTTGAAGCAGTCGAACGCTTCATCAACGGAATTGGAGCAAAAGTGGAGTATGGCGGCGATCGCGCGTTCTACCAGCCTTCCGCTGATCGTATCCGGATGCCGGAGCGTTCCGCTTTCATCGGAACCAAAACGAGCAGCGCAACGGAGTCCTTTTATGCCGTTCTCCTCCATGAGCACGTGCACTGGAGCGGTCATCCATCGCGCCTCAATCGCGATCTCACTGGTCGCTTCGGCACCGATGCCTATGCCATGGAAGAACTGGTGGCCGAACTCGGAGCCGCCTTCCTGTGCGCTGGACTCGGTGTCAGCAATGAGCCGCGCAAGGATCACGCCCTCTATGTGAAGAGTTGGCTTCCGGTCCTACGCGAAAAGAAACTGGCCCTTGCGAGTACGGCAACGGCAGCGACGAGCGCTTGCCGCTACCTGGCAGATCTCAGTACTCCGGTCGAGCAAGCAGCGTAATCGTCGGGACCACATTCCCATTTCAGACCCGACCGGATAGTGGTCGGGTCGGTTCTTTTTCAATCGCGAGCTTCCGTTCGGACAGGACTTGCCATAGAAGAACACCATTTGAAGCGGCCATTCGGAGCGGCAAGTGGTCAGAGGGTGTGGGATGGCGCCGGTTGGCCGCTGGTCGTGGTCTCTATATAAACTTGCCGTTCGGAAG
>WBZQ01000264.1_pt1 | contig 46322 bp, 40 predicted proteins | sample 5204251 | NCBI WGS metagenome assembly WBZQ01 (sample SAMN12412402, study PRJNA552823) | activated sludge metagenome | isolation source: activated sludge from nitrification reactor of wastewater treatment plant... | place: USA: Virginia | collected 2017-09 | reverse complement strand
GTCTTGGGTCTGGTATGCGCGGTGACGACATCGCTGCTATTTGGAGTTGCCGCCGTACTTCAAGCGACAGGGGCGCGCGACGTCCCCAGCATCTCCCAACATCCGTGGCGCGACGTCTTACGCACCGCACTGGTCAACAAAATGCTGATGGCCGTGCTGGCGATGCACATCTTCGGCGGGTTCTTGCACCTGCTCTCGGCAGTTTTGCTCCCGCTCTACCTTGCCCAGGCGATCATGGCCGCATCGGTCGTCGTAACTGCCTTCTATGCAGCGCACCTGCTCAAGGAGCACCTCAGCACCAGCGACAAGGCTGCAGTTTTCGTCACCATGGCTGGACTGGTGCTGCTCACGGCGAGCTCGGGTCGTGCAGGCGGCGAACGCGTCCATGAACGGTTCTTGTGGATGCTGATCATCTTCTTAGTGATGGGCACTTTGGCCGCCACCTTCGCGGTTCAGAGCAAAGACCGAGCCGCTGCAGTTACTTTGGCGGCTGTCGGCGGTGCTGCCTACGCGATCACACCCTTGGCCGCGCGTGGCCTCGGCAACCCAACTTTCTCTGTAGAAAACGTGCTGTCGATGTTCTTAATCATCGTTGGCAGCCTGGTCGGGTTCGTCTTCTATTCGTTCTCTCTCCAACGCGTCTCGACCATCGCCGCAACGGCACCACTGGTGCTCGCCGAAACACTAGTTCCAGCCGGCATCGGCTTGATGTTCTTGCATGACACCGTGCGTCACGGTTGGTGGCCAGGGGCCATCGCTGGCCTGCTGCTGGCACTTGGAGGGGTCCTTACCCTGGTGCGCCACACTGCACCTCACGTTGAGGGCATGGCCGGATGAGCACCGCTGATCAGTCGGTCCGCATTGGTTGGGCAGAGGATGCACCAGCACTCGCACGAGTGCAGGTCGCGGCCTGGCAGGAGTTGTACGCCGAGGTGTTGCCCGCCCAAGTTTTGGCTGGCCTCGTGGCTGACGACCTCACCCCGCACTGGCTCGAAGCACTCACGCGCGCAAAGGATGCTCGCCAGCGCGTCTTGGTGGCCCTTGAGCGCGCCACCGTGGTTGGTTACACCCTGACCATGCCGGCAACTGACCCAGATTGCGACCCCATTGCCGACGCCGAGATCGCTGAGGTCGTGGTCGCACCTGACCGCGTTGGTCAAGGGCATGGATCACGATTGATGCACGCGGCAATCGACACGCTGCGCGCAGACAAGTTCTCTCGCGCCACCCACTGGATCAACGCCACAGACGATGCCTCACGGGCATTCTTCACCGAAGCCGGTTGGGCACCCGATGGTGCGTTTAGAGAACTCGATCTCACCGGCGACGGCACGACCATCGTTAAACAAGTCAGACTGCACACCACGATCGCTGGATGACATGGATGCTGGCACCCACAAAGGCGTCATCAACGACGCGATCGCGGTGGGCATCGCCACAGGTGTGTACGGAATTTCCTTCGGCGCAATCTCGGTAGCTAGCGGACTCACAGTCTGGCAAACCTGCGCCCTCTCATTGCTGATGTTCACCGGAGCCTCGCAGTACGCGCTTGTGGGCGTCATCGGAGCCGGAGGTGCCCCCATGACTGGGGCGGCTGCGGCCCTCTTGCTAGGCACCCGCAATGCTCTCTACGGACTCAAACTGGCACCCATGTTGGGCTGGAAGGGCTGGCGGCGCCTTGGTGCTGCGCAACTCACCATCGACGAATCAACAGCGATGTCAGTGTTGCGCCCCACGCATGCTCAGGCCCGTTTGGGCTTTGTCTCCACTGGACTCAGCGTCTTTGTGCTTTGGAATGCAGCCACTCTCTTTGGTGCGGTACTGGGAGACCGCATGGGAGACCCGCGCGTGTGGGGGTTAGACGCTGCTGTTGGTGGTGCGTTCTTAGCCCTGCTGTGGCCGCGGTTGTCCTCCAAAACCAATCGCATTGCTGGCGTCTTGGGAGCCGCTCTGGCTTTGTCACTAGTGCAGTTCACGCCCGCAGGAGTTCCGGTGCTGGCCGCAGCCACAGTCGCCATCGGCATGGGGTTGCTGACCCGGTCTGAAACCGACCCCACCGAGATTCCCGATGAGGAGCACCTGCCGTGATCTGGGCCGCGATCATCGTCGGCTCTCTGGGCTGCTACCTACTCAAGCTTGCGGGCTTGTCGGTGCCGCAGTCTGTGCTCGACCACCCAGTTATCCGTCGGATCGCCGACCTCATCCCAGTGGCCTTGCTGGCAGCACTCATTGCCGTGCAGGTTTTCAGCACCCCAGAGCGCACCTTGGTGATGGACGCGCGTTTGGCCGGCCTAGGGGTCGCCTTAGTGGGTTTGCTCTTGCGAGCACCCTTCATCGTGGTGGTGCTCCTCGCAGCAGGCACAGCAGCGCTGTTACGAGCGCTTGGCGTGGCCGCCTAGTCCAGATCGAGGAAGTGTTCTAGTCCCACAGTGACGCCTGGGTGCTGGTCAATGGTGCGCAATGCCAACAGCACACCTGGGGTGAACGAAACCCGGTCCAACGAGTCGTGTCGGACCGTCAGGGTCTCCCCCAGCCCACCCAAGATCACTTCCTGATGGGCCACCAGGCCACGCACCCTGAGCCCGTGCACCCGAACCCCGTCCACATCAGCCCCTCGTGCGCCTTCGAGTCCTGTTGAGGTGGCGTCGGGCATGGCACCCAAACCCGCATCGCGTCTGGCCTGCGCAATGAGTTCCGCAGTACGTCGAGCGGTCCCACTTGGGGCATCGGCCTTGTCAGGGTGGTGGAGTTCGATCACCTCAACTGATTCGAAGAACGCAGCAGCTTCAGCCGCAAACCGCATCATCAACACTGCACCGATGGAGAAATTGGGGGCGATCAAAATGCCGGTCGAGCCATCGCCGATGCGTGAGGTCAACGCGCTGATGCGTTGATCATCGAACCCGGTGGTGCCCACCACTGCGTGAATCTCGCGGTCAATGCAAAATTCCAACGTCGCCATGACCGCGTCCGGATGAGTGAAATCCACGATCGCGTCGGCATCGGCTGCGACCAAGTCATTGAGGTCATCGCCGAGGTCGACGCGCGCCACCAATTGCATGTCAGGCGCGGCCTCGACCGCGGCGCAGACTTCACGTCCGACTTTGCCGTTGGCACCGACAACCCCGACTCGCAGTGTGTTCATGGGCCAACCCTAAAGGCAAAAAACGCCCTCGGCCCGCCAGGTGGCGGGCCGAGGATTTGTTTAGGCTGAAACGCTGGCCAAGATCGCTTGGATCTCTGCTGGCGTTGCTGCGGCTTGCAGTCGGGCCACTTGCTCCATGTCGACAAAGATCATCGCTAGCTTGGACAACAAGTCGAGGTGATCGTTTCCTGCCCCGGCGATTGCGACCACAAACTGAGCCTCTTTGCCGTTCCAATCGATGCCGCCCGAGTAGCGCACGAACGACAACGCCGTTCGCTTGATCGAACCCTTGGCCTCGTTGGTGCCGTGCGGGAGTGCCAGGAGATTACCCATGTAGGTGCTCACCGAACGCTCTCGCTCATGCATCGCTTCGACGTAGGACTCATCAACTGCGCCTGCGGCGACGAGCAACTGCCCAGCCTCAGTGATAGCGCCTTCCTTCGTCGATGCGCTGCCTTCAAGCACGATGGAGTCAATGGAGAGGATGTCCGAGCCTGCAGATGCAGACTCGGCCTCAGTGGGCTCCATCACCGTTAGAACTGCGCACCATGTCGACGATCTCGTCGTACTTGGGCGAGCCCATGAAGTTGTCAACCGACACGTGCACGGCCGACGGTGCGTTGAGCGTCGCGCGCTTGGTCAAGTCCTGATGCGTGACAACCACGTCAACATCGTCCTTGAGGTTGGCAATCGCTTGGTTCACAACAGTGACGTCACCAAAGCCAGCGTCCTGGATCTTCTTGCGCAGCACCGAAGCACCCATCGCCGATGACCCCATGCCTGCGTCGCAAGCAAACACGATGTTGCGGATCGGACCGGCGTGGACTGCCGTGGCGACTGCGCCACCCAGCACCGAGGAGGCCACCGACTTCTTGCCTTTCATGGCTTCCATCTCGGCCGTTGCTTCACTGAGGTCGCCATCGTCGGCTGACTTGTCCATCTTCAACAAGAATGCCGCCACCAGGAAGGATGCGAGCGCGCCCAGGACCACCGATGCAGTCACTCCTAAGAAACTGCCAGGTGCGGTTTGTGAGTAGACCGCGATGATCGAGCCCGGAGCCGCAGGTGCCCGGAGGCCTGAACCGAACAACACGTTGACGAAGATCTGGGTCATGCCGCCCGCGATCATGGCCAAGATCAGCTTCGGCTTGGCCAAGACGTAGGGGAAGTAGATCTCGTGGATGCCGCCGAGGAAGTGAATGATGGCTGCACCAGGAGCCGAGGACTTTGCAACACCCTTGCCGAAGAACATGAAGGCCAACAGCAGGCCCAGACCGGCGGCAGGGTTGGCTTCGAGCAGGAACAGGATCGACTGGTGATCCCCACCTGCCGCTTGCTGGATGCCTAGGGGCGTGAGCACACCGTGGTTGAGCGCGTTGTTCAAGAACAGCACCTTGGCGGGCTCAATGATCAGAGAGGTGAACGGGAGCAGTCCGTGGTTGACCAGCCAACCGACCAAGCTGCCGAAGAGGTCGGCGACCCAGGTCACGATGGGGCTCATCACAAAGAAGGCGAAGACTGCCAAGATCATGCCCCAGATGCCTGCAGCGAAGTTGTTGACCAACATTTCGAAGCCCGGCTTGATCTTGCCGTCCCAGATAGCGTCGATCTTCTTCATGCTCCAGCCACCCAGAGGGCCCATCATCATGGCGCCCATGAACATCGGGATGCTGGTGCCAGCGATGACACCCATGGTGGCAATCGCGCCGACCACACCACCGCGGGTGCCGTAGACCATCTTGCCGCCGGTGTAACCGATCAGAAGCGGCAACAGGTAGGTGATCATGGGACCGACGATGCCGCCGCCGTCTTTGTCCCAACCGCCAAGCTGGGCAACCCAGCTGGTGTCAGAGGTTCCGATGCCCATCAGCGGCAACCAGCCGACCTTGATGAACAGCGAGGTGATGAAGCCCCAAGCGATGAAGGCGCCGATGTTGGGCATCACCATGTTGGACAAGAAGGTGCCGAATCGCTGCACCTGGACGCGAGCGCCACCGCCCTGGGTGGCTGTGGTGGTTGACATATGTGTTCCTCCCGAACAACGTCATCTTCACGGGTTGCGTGACATGGGTCACGCGATAGACGCAGTATGTACCGTAAACGGGTGTGTTGCCAACTATTCAAATACAAACGGATGTCTGAATATGTGGTTTTGCACGAGTTTTGCTACTACTCTGGACCTACACCACCCTTTTTGAGCTTGGAGATGACATGAAGGCACTTCGCTTCTATGCCCCCGAAGACGTTCGGCTCGAAGATGTGCCCGAACCAATCTGCGGCCCTGACGAGATCAAGTTGCGGGTGCGCAACTGCTCCACGTGTGGCACCGACGTCAAGATCCTCTACAACGGCCACCAGAACCTCACGCCCCCTCGCACGATTGGCCACGAAATCGCTGGGGAGGTGGTCGAGGTTGGTGAGCAGGTCAACGCGACGTACTCCAGCAATTGGCAAATCGGCGACCGCGCCCAAGTCATCGCTGCGGTGCCCTGCGGTGAGTGCTACGAATGTCAGAAGGGCTGGATGGCCGTGTGCCAGAACCAGACGTCGGTGGGCTATCAGTACGACGGCGGCTTTGCCGAATACATGATCGTGCCTGCCCAGGTCCTCAAAGTCGATGGCCTCAACCGCATCCCCGACAACGTTGGTTTCGACGAGGCATCAGCGGCTGAACCTTTTGCTTGTGCCATCAACGCTCAAGAACTCCTCGGCATCGAACCTGGCGACACCGTAGTTGTGTTCGGCGCCGGACCGATCGGATGCATGCACATCCGCATCGCTCGCGGTGTGCACGGGTGCGGCCCGGTCTATCTCGTCGACGTCAATGCGGAGCGGCTGAAGATGTCAGCCGAGGCAGTGCAGCCAGATGAGGTGATCAACGGTGCCGAGGTTGACGTGGTGGCGCGCGTGCTGGAGTTGACCAACGGACGCGGGGCCGACGTCATCATCACGGCCACGGCAGCCAACGTCACTCAAGAACAAGCCATCATGATGGCTGCTCGCAACGGACGGATCTCGTTCTTTGGCGGCCTGCCTAAGACCAACCCCACGATCACCTGCGACTCCAACGTGGTGCATTACCGACAGTTGCATATCCACGGTGCCAATGGTTCAGCCCCCGAGCACAACAAGCGCGCCCTTGAATACATCTCGACCGGCCAGGTCCCGGTCAAGGACCTCATCACCCGCCACATCCCGTTGGACCAGGTGATGGATGCCTTCTCGATCGTGAAGAACGGCGAGGCAATCAAGGTGACAGTCGAGCCCTAGGGACCGACGACTGCCAAAAGTTGCTTGCGACTGAACAACTCGCGGGCTAGTTCATGCACGTCTTGGGCCGTGACTGCGTCGATGGAGGCCAAGATCTCTTCCACGCTACGCAACCGAGGGTGGAAGAGTTCGGCTTCGCCTAAGCGATGCATGCGACTTGCCGGATCCTCGAGTCCGAGCACAAGCCCGCCTCGCAACTGACCCTTGGCCCGAGCAACTTCCTCATCGGCAAGACCGTCTCGCCCAAGGCGAGCCAACTCGTCACGACACACCTGGAGCACTGCATCCATTTTCGCCGGCAAACAGCCCGCGCTCACTGCGACGTACCCCGCATCTGAGTAAGACGAGGCGAAGGAGTAGACCGAGTAGGCAAGCCCGCGCTTCTCGCGCACCTCTTGGAAGAGTCGACTCGAGGTGCCACCGCCCAGTGCGGAGTTGAGCACAGCCAGCGCATGACGACGCGGGTCGGAACGCACCAAACCTTGCACACCCAAGATGAGGTTGGCCTGCTCGTTCGCGCGCTGCTGAGCCACATGGCCCGAGCGAAGACGCTTGCCGCTTTGACCCAAGCGAGCCGTGGTTGGTTGAGCCTGACGGCTAAGGAATCCGCGGCGCGAGAACGCCTGCTCCACGAGGGCGACAACCTCGGCGTGGTCGAGATTGCCAGCCACCGCCACGGTCATGCGAGGTGCAATGTAGTGGCGGCGGTAGTACCTAAAGATTTGATCGCGACTGAGCGCTTCAATCGAGGCCGGACGACCAGCGATTGGCTTGGCGATGGCACTGCCTGCCCAGGCGAATTCGCTGAACATGTTGTGTACGACGTCGTCAGGGTCGTCATCATGCATCGCGATTTCATCCAAGATGACTTCGCGCTCGGCCTCAACATCGGCCGGAGTGATCAACGAACTCGTCAGCATGTCACCGAGCACGTCGATGGCGAGAGGCAGATCTTCATCGATCACCCGGGCGTGATAGCAGGTGTATTCCTTGGCGGTGTAGGCATTGAATTCGCCACCAACACCATCAAGTGAGGCAGAGATCTCTAGTGCTGTCCGCTCAGGGGTGCCCTTAAAAAGCAGATGCTCCAAGAAGTGGGAGCCGCCCGAAAGCGTCGCTGCCTCGTCACGCGAGCCCACAGCGACATAGATCCCGACAGCCGCTGAACGCACCCCAGGAATTGCTTCGGTGACGATGCGAAGCCCACTGGGCAACACAGTGCGCAAAACCTTGCCCACACCGAACTGGTCGGCTTCGAGCAAGGCTTGGGTGGTGCCGGGAGCCTGCCCGAAGGCAGGTCCCGGCATCGTTTGGGTCAAGCTCAGTCCTCGGCCGGTTCGTCGGCTGCGTCGTCACCCTCAACAACAGGGATCAGCGACAGCTTGCCGCGGTCTTGGATTTCGGCGATCTCAACTTGGATCTTCTGACCAATCGAGAGGACATCCTCGACAGCGTCGACGCGCTTGCCACCAGCGAGTGCACGGAGCTTGCTGATGTGCAGCAGCCCGTCCTTGCCTGGCATCAGCGACACGAAGGCACCAAAGTTGGTGGTCTTCACAACAGTGCCGAGGTAGCGCTCGCCAACCTCAGGCATGGTCGGGTTCGCGATCGCGTTGACGGCCTGACGGGCAGCCTCGGCAGCTTCGCCGTTGGTCGCACCGATGTAGATCGTGCCGTCATCTTCGATGGTCAACTGCGCACCGGTGTCGTCTTGGATCTGGTTGATGACCTTGCCCTTGGGCCCGATCACTTCGCCGATCTTGTCGACAGGAATGGTCACCGTGATGATGCGCGGTGCGTGCAGGCTCATCTCCTCAGGCGTGTCGATCGCCTCAGCCATGACATCAAGAATCGTCATGCGAGCGTCTTTGGCCTGCGTCAATGCTCCAGCAAGAACCTCAGCGGGGATGCCGTCGAGCTTGGTGTCCAACTGCAGAGCAGTCACGAACTCGCGGGTGCCGGCGACCTTGAAGTCCATGTCGCCGAAGGCGTCTTCGGCTCCAAGGATGTCGGTGAGTGCGACGTACTTCGTCTCACCGTCAACCACACCGGAGATCAAGCCCATGGCGATGCCGGCCACTGGCGCGCGCAGCGGCACACCAGCTTGAAGCAGCGACAAGGTGCTGGCGCAAACCGAGCCCATCGAGGTGGAGCCGTTGGAGCCCATGGCCTCAGAGACCTGACGGATGGCGTAGGGGAACTCTTCACGCGTGGGCAGCACCGGAAGCAGCGCCCGGCCTGCCAAAGCTCCGTGGCCGATCTCGCGACGCTTGGGCGCACCCACGCGACCGGTCTCGCCCGTGGAGAACGGCGGGAACACGTAGTTGTGCATGTAACGACGGCTGGTCTCAGGAGACAAGGTGTCGAGCTTTTGCTCCATGGTGAGCATGTTGAGGGTGGTCACGCCCAGGATCTGGGTCTCGCCACGCTCGAACAGTGCCGAACCGTGCACCCGCGGCAACACGCCAACCTCGGCGGTCAACGAACGGATGTCGGAGAGGCCACGGCCGTCGATGCGCACCTTGTCGCGCAGCACGCGCTCGCGCACGAGTTGCTTGTTGAGCGAGCGGTACGCCGCGCCGATTTCCTTCTCGCGACCGGCGAAGTCTGCGCCGATCTTGTCCATGAGTTCGGCCTTGATGTCATCAAGCTTGTCTTCGCGCTCTTGCTTGCCAGCGATCGTCAGCGCAGCAGCGGTCTGGTCCTTCACGGCACCTTCGACAGCGGCGAAGACGTCGTCTTCGTAGTCGAGGTAGACCGGGAAGTCTTGAACGGGCTTGGCAGCGGCCTTGGCCAACTCAGCTTGCGCTTCGCACAGTTGCTTAATGAACGGCTTGGCTGCATCGAGACCGCCAGCGACGACCTCTTCGGTCGGTGCCTGCTGGCCAGCCTTGACGAGGTTCCACGTCGACTCGGTCGACTCGGCTTCCACCATCATGATGGCGACATCGCCGGTCTCGGTGACGCGACCAGCGACAACCATGTCGAAGACGGCGTCTTCGAGTTGGCTGTGAGTGGGGAATCCGACCCACTGACCGTCGATCAGTGCCACGCGGGTCGCACCCACGGGGCCGCTGAACGGCAAGCCAGAGATCTGGGTCGAAGCCGAAGCGGCGTTGATGGCCAGCACGTCGTACGGCGTGTTGGGCTCAAGTGCCAGCACAGTGATGACGACCTGAACCTCGTTGCGAAGACCCTTCTTGAAGGTCGGGCGCAACGGGCGGTCGATGAGACGACAGGTCAAAATGGCGTCTTCGGAGGCGCGGCCTTCACGACGGAAGAACGAGCCGGGGATCCGTCCAGCGGCGTACATCCGCTCTTCGACGTCAACCGTCAACGGGAAGAAGTCGAACTGGTCCTTGGGGTGTTTGCCCACTGTGGTCGCCGAGAGAAGCATGGTCTCGTCGTCGATGTAGGCGCTAACAGCTCCGGCGGCTTGACGAGCAAGCAGACCGGTTTCGAACTTGATGGTGCGCTGCCCGTGGACGCCGTTGTCGATAACGGTCTCCACTGCAGTGATGTGAGTTTCGGACACGCATGTGCCCTTTCTGTGCGCGGAGCGACCGCGCGGCGCGCCTATCTCGTGAAGGCGCAAGGTCGACCTGCGTCGGAAGGCCGGTCTTCGATCGAGGCTCGCGGGTGAGGAATCCCTCCCGAAAGCCACTACCGAGGACCGAGCCAGGCGTGCTGTCGGACGCTCCTGGTTGATGTGGTTATGCAGTTATTTCAAAATGTAGCGACGTAATGAGTGACAGGGGCACACCCAAACGGGCGTGCCCCTGTCGAAGATCATCGGCGCAGGCCGAGGCGCTGCACGATCGAGCGGTAACGCTCGATGTCGGTCTTTTGCAGGTAGTTCAGCAACCGACGGCGCTGACCCACGAGCAACAACAGCCCGCGGCGGCTGTGGTGGTCGTGCTTGTGCTGCTTGAGGTGGTCAGTCAAGTGACTGATCCGGTGGCTCAACAGCGCAATCTGGACCTCGGGCGAGCCCGTGTCGTTAGCGTCAGCACCATATTCGGCGACAATCTTCTTCTTGGTTTCCGCGTCAGTTCCAATAGACATAAAGCGGGCTCCTTCCCTAATAGCTGCGCGGCGCGCCGGGGCTTGTTCACCCGGGCACTCTCAATCCGCGGCCGTTACACGGCAGATGTCACCCACTTTGGGCAACCTGTAGAGGTTATCAGCGCGAGGGCACTGGACGAAATCGGTGACCCCACCTCAAGGTCCCCACGAGAGGCTCCCGTCTCTAAGGCCCCTGGGTCTGAAAGACAGCATCAATAAACGAGCCCTTCTGTTCTTTGAACGTGATGACACAGATCGCATCGTGGGCGGGGCTAAACCAATCCGCTTCGGGTACGAAGTACTCCAGATCGGCCACACCCGATGCCATAGATGGTCCCAAAGGTGTCTCGGCCAACTTTCCGCACTTCTCCTCTGCGAGCCTTGCCACCTCGTCTTGGCCGGGGAACTCTCCTGCACTGAGCATCGGGCGGCTCGCCACTTCGCGCGAATGCAATTGAGAACACGGCACGACGGCAAACACATCGATGCTCGAGCCGTCACTTGCTGCCTTCACCGGATCTGGTGCCAAGCAGTCACCCACCCTGAGACTCACAAAACTTGAGCGGCCACCCTGAGTGACCTGTCCAGACGAGTTCCGCTCAACGAACGCGTTGGACGTTGCGAGCCACACCGCGAGTGCGACAGCTACCTGAATGGCGACGAATACAAGAGCAGCCGTGAGAAGACCCTTCCCCTTACGACCAGCTTTGATCTCTTTGATAGCCGATATCACGCAGACAATGGCCAAGGCTGGCCCAAGACAGGGAAGCAGTGAGCAAATCAGGGCTCGGATCGCCCACTTGGAGTCATTCGAGGGCGCATTCTGATGCCAGAGATGGCGTTCATCCACGCAACGCAGCGTATGTCAGCAGGCAAGTAGTTGGCTGCAGCCATGACAACCAAGATCGGGTCTGCAACCTCTGTGAAGCCGTCTGTGGATTGCAGATCACCATCAAGGGCACCGAAGTCCACCCACCGTACTCAACCTGGGATTCCTTCAGGGCCCGAAGGCCCTCAGTTCCCCTTCAGCGGCTTGGTCACCAGCAAACTGGGGGTCACGCCTTCCATGTTGACTGCACCAACATTGGCGTAGGGCGGCGCGGGGAGCTGAATGGGGCCGGTGAGATTGCCCGAGTCATCAATCTGGCGATGAGCCAGCGGGAAGACACTGAATAACTCGGTGGAACCGTTGAGCCACGGGACCAGTCCCATCTCGACGCCGCCTTCGATGGGTGAAGTTGAGCCGGCATCAATCGTCAATCGTCGGCCTTGCTCGTCGACCAACTGGACGCCAATGAGTGGGTTACCGGCGGCGTCGTAGGGATAGATGTTGCCCAGGGGAACACCGTTGTAGCTCAGTTGCGAGCTTGGATCGCTTTCGGTGTAGACCCATTCGATTCGCTGTTGGTTCGACATGACCAGGATGGGGACCACCATCACAATGGCAAAGGCGTTCAGGGCCAGCAGCAGTGTGCGCTGACCGGTCTTGGCTCGGTTGCCCGGCCACCATTGACCTTGCCCGATCTTGATGCTGATCACTGCCGCGAGCACGAACAGCACGAGCCCAAAGAGTGGGCCACCCAGATCGGGGATCACGCCTTCTTCGTGTCCGCTCATCCCTGCCAGGATTTTGACGGCTAACCAAGCTCGAAACACCCACCAGGTGGGCCGCAGCACCTCAGCAAAATCTGCACTGCGACCAGGCAGAGCCCTTAGCGCCCAGTCACGACTGCTATCGAGGAATGGCATCCAACGCGGTGCCGAAGCCCGGGGACTTGGACCGGTGGCCTCGGCAGATAGACCGGCAGCGAGGCGAAGTTCGCGAGCGTATTCATCGGCTTGGCCCAGCGCCTCCAGCCCGCGCTCGTCCACGAGTTCCACAAGGTCGGCTTCCAGGCCTTCGGTGAGGTCAAGTTGGTCCTCAGCGGGCAGGTCGACCAATCGGGCCCGCACTGCGAGAACGAACTCGCTGATCTCGTGTTGGTTGTTCACCGGCGTGATGGTCATGACGCAATCCCCTCGGAAGTGTGGGCCAGGAGCCCTGAAACTGTGGCGGCAAAGTGGTCCCAGTCGTCGCGTTGTTGCTTCAACTGGCTTCGACCGATCGCGGTGATGCCGTAGTACTTGCGGTGCGGACCGGACTCGGATGGCACGACGTACGACGTCAACGCCCCTGCCGCATAGAGGCGGCGCAGGGTTCCATAGACCGAGGCGTCCCCGATGTCATGGAGTCCGCGGGCGCGCAGCCGCTTCAAGATGTCATAGCCGTAGCCGTCATCGCCGTCGACGACCGCGAGCACAGCTAGGTCGAGCACTCCTTTGAGGAGCTGGGTGGTATCCATGCATCGCAGACTACTACGCATTCCGCATTAGTGCTTACAGTGGAATACCGGCGTGTCGTCGCCAATGGTTGGATGCAGCCATGACAACCAAGATCGGGGTCTGCAACCTCTGTGAAGCCATCTGTGGATTGCAGATCACCATCAAGGGCACCGAAGTCACCGGCATCCGCGGCAACCCCGACGATCCACTGTCTCGGGGCCACGTCTGCCCCAAGGGCGTGGCGCTCGCCGACGTGTACGCCGATCCAGATCGACTTCGCTCACCCGTGAAGAAGGTCAACGGGGAGTTCGTCGAGACGAGTTGGGAAGACGCCTTCAACATCGTGGCGGACAGCTTGGCCCGCATCGCCAAAGCACACGGACGTGACGCGATTGCCTTTTACCTGGGCAATCCCAACGCGCACTCGCTAGGTGCCCTGACCCACGGGCCTCAGTTACTCAAGGCTGTCGGGTCCAAGAACGTCTATTCGGCCACCTCCGTGGACCAACTTCCCCAGCAATTGATTGCCACCTTGATGTTTGGGCACCAGTTCTTGGTGCCGATCCCCGATATCGATCGCACGCAGTACTTCTTGATCTTCGGCGGCAACCCCATGGCCTCCAACGGCTCCCTGATGACGGTGCCTGATTTCCCTCAACGCGCGCGAGACCTGCGGGCTCGAGGCGCAAAGATGGTCGTGTTTGATCCCCGCCGCACCGAGACGGCAGCCATCGCCGATGAGCATGTGCCAGTTCGCCCAGGCACTGATGCCTACCTGCTGCTCGCCATGCTTCACGTGGTCTTTGCTGACGACCTGGTCTCGGCGCCGACTTGGATCGATGACCTCTCCCCCGTCGCCGACCTGGTTGCCACGTTCACACCCGAGCGCGCCGAGCAGGTCAGTGGGGTTTCTGCCGCGACGATTCGACGCATCACGCATGAGTACGCCGCCGCCGAAGGTGCAGCCGCCTACGGCAGGCTCGGCGTCTCGGTGCAGGAGTTTGGACTGGTGTGCCACTGGGCCATCCATGTGCTCAACATCGTGACCGGCAATCTTGACCGCGAAGGCGGGGTGATGTTGACGAAACCAGCCATCGATGTGGTGGGCCGCGGGGTCGTGGGCCGGGGCGGCCATGGCCGCTACGTCAGCCGAGTGCGCGGGCTGCCTGAGTCGGGGCGCGAACTCCCAGTGGCCACGTTGACCGATGAGATCGTGACCCCAGGCGAAGGCCAAATCAAAGCGCTGGTGACAGTTGCAGGCAATCCGGTGCTATCAACTCCGGGCGGCCAACACTTGGAGCAGGCACTGGACCACCTCGACTTCCAGGTGGCGATTGACATCTATGTCAACGAAACCACCCGCCATGCTGAGGTGATCTTGCCGCCCACGACCGCGCTCGAACGCGATCACTACGACTTGATCTTCCATGTTTTGGCCGTACGCAACACCGCCAGGTTCACCCCGGCAGTGTTCCCAAAGCCAGTAAACGCGCGCCACGACTGGGAGATCTCGCGCGAGTTGATCCTGCGTTTGGAGCGGCGCTTGGGGATCAAGCGGTCGCTGAAGGATCGGCTGCGCATCTCGCTGAGCCCCACGCGGATGGTTGCCGGGCTACTGCGTGCTCACGGGTCTGGGGTGACACTTGCCAAGCTACGCAAGCGGCCTAGTGGGATCGACCTCGGTCCGATGACCCCACAACTTCCTGGTCGACTTCAGACCAAGGACAAACGTGTTCGGTTGCTGCCTGACCTCATCGCCAGCGACGTACGGCGCCTCGATCAATTACCCCACGCCTCGGCTGATGGACTGCTCCTCATTGGCAGGCGGCACAAGCAAGACTGCAACTCCTGGATGCACAACAGCCCTCGACTCACCAAAGGGCGGCCACGCCATCAGCTGCTGATGCATCCGGAGGATCTCAGCGCTCGAGGACTTCGTGATGGTCAACTCGTTCGGGTCTCATCGCGCGTGGGCTCAGTCTCGGTTGAGGTGCAATCGAGCTCGGACATGATGCCAGGGGTCGTCTCCTTGCCACATGGCTACGGCCATGCCAACACCGGGCAAACCCACGCCGCCCAGGTCGCCGGGGTGAGCATCAACGACCTCACCGACCCCGAACTCCTTGACGTCAGTGGCAACGCTGCCCTCAACGGCGTGCCTGTCGAGGTTGAAGCCGCTTAGCTAGACAGAGCCACCCGAGCAGCCTCACGAGCCTGGGCGGGCGTGTGAGCTCCGGCTGCCGCCTCTGCGGCGTACCTGCATTGCTGCATGGTCACCTGCGATATCTGTGCACCCACCGCACGCACCGAGGCCGATGCCATCGACAGTGAGGTGATGCCCATGCCCACCAACACGCAGGCCAACAAGGGGTCAGCCGCGGCCTCGCCGCACACTCCCACAGGTTTATTCGCGTTCTTCCCGGCGGCTGCAGTGATGGCCACGAGGTGCAGCACGGCAGGTTGCCAGGGGTCAGTGAGGTGAACCAGATCGGTGGCCATCCGGTCCGCAGCCATCGTGTACTGCGTCAGGTCGTTGGTGCCGATGGATAAGAAGTCCACGTGCTCCAGCAGCTGATAGGCCAAGAGCGCGGCGCTTGGGATCTCGACCATCACACCAGGCTTCATGCCCCGAGCGCGCACCAACTCAGCAAAGTCACGGGCTTCGTCAGCGGTGGCGACCATCGGCGCCATCACCCAAGGCTCCACACCAACCTGCTCACCGGCCAGTTTCAAGGCATCCAGTTGCCGCTCCAGCAGGCCAGGCTTGCCGAACGAGAGCCGCAGGCCACGCACACCCAATGCGGGGTTCTCTTCGTTGGGGATCGTCGCGTATGCGATCGGCTTATCCGACCCGGCATCGAGCGTGCGAGTCACCACATATCGATCGGGAGCGAAGGGCTGCAGCACCCCGGCATAGAGGGCGGCTTGCTCCTCGACGCTGGGCTCTTCCTTTGAACTAAGGAAGGAAAGCTCGGTGCGGAAGAGACCCACCCCTTCAACTGGTCCATGTGCAGCTAGTTGCGCGGACTCCGGATCAGCCACATTGGCCAGCAGTTTCACCGCATGTCCATCGGCGGTGACCGCGGGGCCGGTCCAGGCGGCCAGTGCCTGCATCGCACGCGCCGACTCGGCCACGCGGCGTTGGGCATCGGCTGGGTCGGGGTTGAGTTCGACAGTGCCGGCTCCGCCGTCAACGAGTACGACGGCGCCCGAGTCGATCGCCAGCACTCCGGCCGTGCCCACGATGCAGGGGATGGCCAGTTGGCGGGCGATGATGGCGGTATGGCTAGTGGCGCCACCCTTTTCGATCACGAGCGCCACGACCAATGCCGGATCTAGACCGGCCGAATCGGCGGGAGATAGATCCTCTGCGACCAACACCGACGGCTCGCTAGGGGTCGGGATGCCGGGCTCGGGCACACCGATGATCTGTGCCTTGGTGCGCAGGGCGATGTCGCGCAGATCGGTCACCCGCTCGGCCATCAACCCGCCCATAGCCGCAAAGAGCGAAGCGAAGTGTTCGATGGCGGCCTCGACTGAGTCAATGAGCCCGACCCCAGCGTTGAGGTTTTTGCGGACTTGGCTTCGCAGCCCCTTGTCGAGCGCCAAAGCCGCACTGGCGGTGAGGACTTCAGCTGCCGAACCGTGGGCTCGCTGCGCCTTTGCTTTGAAGTTGTCTGCCACCGCTGCGATGGCGACATCGAAGTCAGCCAGAGCGAGTTCCGGGTCGGTCGGGCTGACATAGGCGGCCAATGCGGCAGGATCAAGTTGACTGCTCACCCGCAGCACAGGGGCAAGCACAACTCCCCCCACAACAGGGGTTCCGCGCAAGACATCAGACGAGGTTGAGTCGGCAGTCATATTCAAAATCTACTCCTAAGAACCCTTGACAGACCAACATAAAACCAACTAAAAGTAAATGGTATCAACAGAAAACCAACAAAAACCACGGAGGATTGGCTTGTACGCCGAAGAGCGACAGAAAGCGATGGCAGACCTCGTTGTACGTCGCGGGCGCATGTCGGTCCTCGACCTTGCCGAGGAATATCAAGTCACCACTGAGACGGTTCGGCGCGACCTTTCCCTGCTCGAGCGCGCTGGAGTGCTCCGCAGAGTCCACGGTGGCGCCGTACCTGCTAGTGCGCTGATGGAAACCGTCCTAGCTGATCGCGATGAAGAAAACTCCGAGGTGAAGGAGCGCATCGCTAAGGCAGCTCTGGAGCAGGGGCATCGCATCTCATCGATGATCATCGATGCAGGCAGTTCGACTGCCCGGCTAGCCGGAATGCTGCCTCGTGACCGCTCGATCAGCGTCTACACCCATGCGGTGCCCGTGGCCTTTCGGATCGGGGCGATCCCCAACATCGAACTCCACATGCTCCCCGGCCGAGTGCGTCCAGTGACGCAGGCTGCCGTTGGCGCACAAACCGTGGCGGCACTAGCCCAGGTGCGCGTCGACATCGCATTCATTGGCACCAATGGCCTCTCTCTCACACACGGTCTATCGACCCCTGACTCCGACGAAGCCGAGGTGAAGCGGGCGCTCATCCAATCAGCGCGACGCACGGTGTTGTTGGCCGATGCCTCGAAGTTCGACCGCGAGTTCACCGTGCGATTTGCCGAACTTAGCGATGTGGACGTGATTGTGACCGACCCCTCGGCTCCCCCGAGCATGATTGCCGAACTCGAGCGGCACGGCGTTGAGGTCGTAGTCGCGTGATCATCACCCTTACCGCGAACCCCAGCATGGATCGCACGGCGGTCTTGCCGACTGAACTGACTCGTGGCGCCGTGCACCGCCTCGACTCGGTCAGCATGCAAGCGGGCGGTAAGGGCATCAACATCTCTCGAGCGGCCGTTGCGGCTGGCGTTGAGACCATCGCACTGTTCCCCGCACGCGTTGACGATCCGTTCGTTACCTCGCTGATGGCCGACCAGATCCCCGTCGAAGCCGTGCTGCCATCGGGATCGGTGCGCATCAACTTGACCGTCGTGGAACCCGACGGCACCACAACCAAACTCAATAGCCCCGGAGATGTGGTTGACGTGGCCGCGCTCGATCGGCTCAGTGAGGCCGTCATCCGTCATGCGGAGCGGGCAACCAGCAATGACTGGGTCGTCTTGGCTGGCTCGGTGCCTCCGGGAACCCCTGCGTCGTGGTACTCCGAACTGGTGGTGACGCTGCGTCGTACTCCAGTGCGGGTCGCCATCGACACCAGCGATGCGCCACTTCAAGCTCTCGTGGACGCATTGCCGCACAGCGCCCCCGACCTGATCAAACCCAACGGCGCCGAGCTTGCCTCGCTCACCGGAGCCGACCCAGAGGTTCTAGAAGCCGACCCGGCCTCGGTCGCGAGGGCCGCGCGTGCTCTTGTCGACCGCGGCATTGGCGCAGTGCTGGCAACACTGGGGGCCAACGGCGCAGTGCTGGTGACCAACCAAGGCGCCTGGCATGCCACTCCCCCACCTGTCACGGTCGTGAGCACTGTGGGAGCCGGAGACTCGAGTCTTTTTGGCTATCTCTACGGCCGTGAGCGCAACCTTTCACCCGCCGACTCGCTTGCCTCAGCAGTGGCTTACGGCTCCGCGGCCGCCTCACTTCCGGGTACGACGATCCCCTCGCCCTCCCAAACCCACCCCGAGTTGTCACATGTGTGCGAACTGTCGGGGTGAGGGTGCTACCTGGCGAGACGGGACTCACTAACTGGTCAGCCAACTGGTCTACTGAACACAGGTTTTGCGTTGCTTAGGCAACGAAGATTGATTCGCACTAAGTCATAAGGAGACACCAATGCCAAGCAAGACAGTCATCGTCGGGTCCTCGGTTGGGCTGCACGCCCGCCCGGCCGCCATCATCGCTGAGGCAGCCGACGAGTTCGATGCTGAGGTCACCCTGAGCACTCCGGGCGGCAACCCCGTCGATGCAAGTTCATCGCTGATGATCATGACCCTGGGCGCCGCGTGTGGCGATGAGGTCACCGTCGAGAGCGATGACCAATCAGCAGTCGACGCGATCGCCGAACTCGTTGCGGCCAACCTCGACGCGTAAGTCGCTGATCCGAGCGCTGCGCAGCGGCTCAGTCAACTCCTAGAGCGATCCGGGTCTTGGCAACGTCGTCATGCATCTGCTCGATGAGCGCGTCGATGCCTTCGAACTTCACCATGCCCCTGATCCGGGACACAAACGAGATCTCGACCTCGACGTCATAAAGTTCTAGGTCGTCACGATCGAGGCAGTAACCCTCCACACGACGACCACGCACCCCGTCAAAGGTCGGGTTCGTGCCCACGCTGATCGCAGCCGGATAGAGCTCCGCCGTATCAAGTCGACGCAGCCATCCGGCGTACACCCCATCCGCCGGGGCAGCGATGCCTTGTGTCGGCACGTTGGCAGTGGGGAATCCGAGTTCTCGACCCCGCTGATCGCCGTGTTGTACGACGCCGCGAACGAAATAGGGGCGTCCCAACGCCAACGCCGCGCCCTCGACGTCGCCGGCAGCCAAACACGTGCGAACGTAGGTCGAACTCCACACCGCGGGTCCACCTTCGAGGTCGACGCCGACGACGGTGAAATCGTGCTGGGCGCCCAACTCTCGCAACGTAGCCACATCGCCGGCGGCCTTGGCGCCGAACCTGAAGTTCGCGCCGACCACCACCCCTTGGGCATGAAGCGCATCGACCAAAATCTCGTTCACAAACTGGGTGGGCGACCACTTGGCGACGTCATTGTCGAACTCCACGACGAAAACTGCTTCGACACCATGTGCCGCAAGCAACTCAGCGCGCACCTCAATGGTGGTCAGTGAGACCGGCGCGTGTTCGGGACGAAGCACCGCCATCGGGTGCGGGTCGAAGGTCACGGCGACCACGTGGGTGACGCCCAACGACTGCGCAACATCGCGAGCACACTCAATCACCCGCTGGTGGCCAAGGTGCACCCCATCGAAGTTGCCGATCACCACAACGGTGCGCCCTAGGCCGGGGGGCACTGCACTCGGGGTACGCCAGATCTGCACGTCGCGAGTTTTCCACACGGCGCTATTCACACGAACACCGCCACCGCGACCGCTTGGTCGTCTCGTTGCTTGTAGAGCGCCAAGAAGGTGCCTTCAGGGTCAAAGAGCGCCACCTCGCCTGGTGCCCCGAGGTCCAAGGTCAGTTTGCGTCCGACTCGCACGTCGTTGCTCATCGATTCATCAAGTTCGACGGTTGGGAACGTTGCCCTGGCTGCTTGGGCAATCGGCACCATAGTGAAGTCGTCGGACAACTCCTCCAGGGTGAACCCGTGATCGAACGAGCCAACTGAGGTTCGTCTCAAGGACGTGAGGTGGCCGCCAACCCCGAGCGCCTCCCCCAGATCACGAGCAATCGCGCGGATGTAGGTGCCCGAGGAGCACGAAACTTTGAACTCAACCTCGACTCCGTTGATGTCGATGACATCGATGGAGTTGATCCGCACTCGACGAGGCGGCAACTCGACCTGCTCACCCGCACGCACGCGTGCATAAGCCCGTTGCCCGTCGACCTTGATCGCTGAAACCGACGAGGGACGCTGGTCGATGTCACCGACCATGGCGGCTAACCCCTGACGAATCTCCTCGGGTTTGATCTGGCCTGCGTCAACCGAGGTAAGGATCTCCCCTTCAGCATCATCAGTCGTCGTGGTTTGACCGAGCCTGAGCGTGGCGTGATAGGTCTTGTCGGTCAGCATCAAGTGCCCCAACAGGCGGGTTGCCCGATTGATCCCCAGCACCAAAATGCCTGTAGCCATCGGGTCCAACGTGCCAGCGTGACCAACTTTGCGAGTGCCCGCGAGGCGGCGTACTCGAGCGACGACGTCGTGTGAGGTGATCCCTTGGGGCTTATCGACAATGACGAGGCCCGAAGGTGGCGCGTCCTCAGTCTTCGACGTCATCATCCTCAACACGCGGTTGCTTGTAGGGGTCAGCTTCACCGGCGTACTGCGCGCCAGCGGCATTAGCTGCCACCGTGGCATCGATCTCCTTGGCGCGAGCCAAGACCTCGTCAATGTGGCGAGCGGTGTCAGGCAAAGCGTCGTGGATGAACTCAAGGCTCGGCACGTGCCGCATGCCAAGTTGCTTACCCACCTCAGAGCGCAACAAACCCTTAGCGCTGTTAAGCGCGGCCTCGGTGGAAGCCAGGTCTGACTCCGCACCAAGAACCGTGTAGAACACGGTGGCTTGTTGGGTGTCACCTGAAACGCGCACGTCAGTGATGGTGATGAAGCCCAATCGCGGATCTTTGATCCGGCGTTCGAGCATCTCGGCGACGATCACCTTGATGCGATCGGCGATCTTTCGGACACGTGGATTAGACATGTGTGCTCCCTGTTCCCCTGCAGAAATCCCAGGTTAAGTACCCAAGTTGTCACTTAACCCAGGTTGCAACCTGGGTTAAGTGACAAACGCCCTACTTAACCTGGGATTTCGACACTGCTACGAGCGGGGGATTTCTTTCATCTCGAAGGCCTCGACCACATCGCCTTCGCGGATGTCGTTGAAGTTTCTCAACACCAGACCACACTCGAAGCCCTCGCGGACCTCTGAGACGTCGTCCTTCTCCCGGCGAAGTGAGGCCAAATCGAGGTTGTTGGCCACGACAGCGCCATCGCGGAGCAAACGCACCTTGGCGTTGCGGCGGATGGTGCCGTTGGTGATCATGCAACCTGCAATATTGCCGATCTTGGAACTGCGGAAGATCGTGCGGATCTCGGCGTGACCAAGCTGGATCTCTTCGAACTCCGGCTTGAGCATGCCCTTGAGCGCTGCTTCGATCTCTTCGATGGCGTTGTAGATCACCGAGTAGTAGCGGATCTCGACACCCTCACGGTCGGCCAACTCGGTGGCCTTGCCCTGAGGACGCACGTTGAAGCCGATGATGATCGCGTCAGAAGCTGCCGCGAGCATCACGTTGGTTTCGGTGATCGCACCCACACCACGGTCGATGACGCGCAGGTTGACTTCATCGCCCACGTCGATCTTGGCCAACGAGTCTTCCAGTGCCTCGACCGAACCCGACACGTCACCCTTAAGGATGAGGTTGAGTTCCTGAACGGCGCCCTTCTCCATCGACTCCATGAAGTCTTGGAGGGTACGACGCACCTTGCGACGCGCCTGCATGGCCGCCCGCTCACGAGCTTCACGCTTCTCAGCGATCTGGCGTGCGATGCGGTCATCCTCAACGACCAAGAAGTTCTGGCCAGCGCCAGGCACACCCGAGAGACCCAACACCATGGCCGGACGGGCCGGGTCGGCGCTCTCGATGTTCTCGCCGTGCTCATCGAGCATCGCGCGAACACGGCCGTAGGCCGGGCCGGCAACGATCGAGTCACCCACACGCAAGGTGCCGCGCTGCACCAAGATCGTGGCCACGGGGCCACGTCCACGGTCCAGGTGGGCTTCCACGACGAGACCTTGAGCGTCCTGGTCGGGGTTAGCCCGCAGGTCAAGGCTGGCGTCAGCGGTCAAGACGATCGCTTCGAGCAGCCCTTCAAGGTTGAGGCCAGCCTTGGCGGACACGTCGACGAACATCGTGTCGCCGCCGTACTCCTCGGGCACGAGGCCGTATTCGGTCAACTGACCACGCACCTTGGTGGGGTCAGCATCAGGCTTGTCGATCTTGTTGACCGCGACGACAACAGGCACACCAGCAGCCTTGGCGTGGTTCAACGCCTCAACTGTCTGAGGCATCACACCATCGTCGGCTGCGACGACTAGTACGGCGATGTCGGTTGCCTGAGCACCACGAGCACGCATAGCCGTGAAGGCCTCGTGACCGGGGGTGTCGATGAAGGTGATGCGACGTTCGGTGCCATCAACTTCGGTGACGACCTGGTAGGCACCAATGTGCTGAGTGATGCCGCCGGCTTCCTTGGCAACGACATTGGCGTTACGCAATGCGTCCAGAAGTTTCGTCTTACCGTGGTCGACGTGACCCATGACGGTGACGACCGGCGGACGGATCTGCAGGTCGGTGTCATCGCCTTCGTCGGTGCCAAACTCGAGGTTGAATGAGTCGAGCAGTTCGCGGTCTTCGTCTTCTGGTGAGACAACCTGAACGATGTAGTTGAGTTCCTCACCGAGCAACTCCAACGTTTCGTCGTTAACAGACTCAGTCGCAGTCACCATCTCACCGAGGTGGAACAACATCTGCACCAGCGATGCGGGCTCGACGTTGATCTTCTCGGCGAAGTCGGTCAGTGACGCACCGCGAGCCAAGCGAACGGTTTCACCGTTGCCCTTGCGGACGCGCATGCCGCCAATCGTCGGCGCTTCCATGTTGTCGAACTCTTGACGCTTTGCCCGCTTGGACTTGCGACCACGACGCGAAGGGCCACCTGCGCGACCAAAGGCACCCTGGGTGGATCCGCGTGCACCGGGGCGACCGCCACCGCCTGGACGACCCCCACCACCTGGCGCACCACCGGGGCCTCCGCCACCGGGGGCACCCATGGAGGGAGCACCTGCGTTGAAGCCACCGCGAGCCGGGGCACCAGGTCCGCCACGACCTGCTGGCGCACCTGGACGTCCGGGAGCGCCAGTGCGACCTGGTGCACCTTGACGCCCCGGTCCGGCAGGACGACCGCCAGGTCCCTGACCAAATGCGGACGGGGACTTCGGCATCATGCCGGGGTTTGGGCGAGGCATTCCGTCGCGCGCCGAAGGCGGCCGCGGCGGGCGTTGGTCGTCTTCGACCGGCGGTGGAGCCGTGGGACGGCGACCCATGCCCTGAGTGGAGCTAAAGGGGTTGTTGCCTGGGCGCGGCGCACCTGGTCGGGGCGCGGGCTTGGTCGCCGCATCGGCGGCAGGCGCCTCAGGCTCCGCTGCCGGAGCAGGCTCCGGAGTGGCTACTGGTGCGGCGACGACCTCGGGCTCGACGGCTGGCGCAGCCGCCGGCGCTTTCGGACCGGGACGCGGACCAGGCATAGGCCCTGAAGTCTCGGGCGCCGCCACCGCAGGCGCAGCGCTTTCAACGGGAGCCGCTGCCTTCTTAGCGGGAGCCTTCTTGGCGGCAGCCGCTTCGGCCTTGGCGCGCAGTTCGGCACCAAAGCGGTCTTCAAATTTCTTAACGACGGGTGGTTCGACACTCGACGACGCCGCTTTGACGTACTCACCCATGTCGGTGAGCATCGTGATCACTTCGGCGCTCTTAATGCCGTATTGCTGTGCGAGTTGCGAGACTCGCATCTTTGCTGGGGGGGCCACGTTTTCCTCCTGGTCCTCGACCGGACGTGGCCGGGGACCGTTAGTTGGGTTGCATGCTCATCGCGAAGTACTCATCGCAGGCTCATGAGCTGATGCTCCTGTTTCTTCTCGGTCATTTGGACAAGGCGCTGGGCAGTGCGTTGACGAACGCCACCAACGCAGCCGCATCCAATCCGCTCTGGACCCGAAGGGCCCGAGGAAAGGCTCGGCGACGCACAGCGGCACTCACACACTCGGCCGTGGGGTGCACATGCGCTCCGCGACCAGGTGCCTGTGAGGCTGGATCAGGCACAACTTGGCCAGACTCAGCAACCACACGCAACAACTCAGCTTTGGCAGCACGCTCGCGACAACCCACACAGGTGCGGACTGGGCCGCACACAGGGAAGGGATCGGGGCAAACCACCGCCAGAACCTTATCGTGTCAGGGGTCAGATTCACGAACCGGATATCTGGGGCGGGGGTGAAAAGTCACAAGTAAACCTGTGACTTTCGCACTTAACCCGGGAGATCTCCCCCGCAAAGCGTCAAAGTCACAAGTAAACCTGTGACTTCGACACCACGAAAAACCTAGCTAGCCGGCGCCTCATCCGAGCGAATATCGATGCGCCAACCGGTCAGACGAGCCGCCAGGCGAGCGTTTTGGCCTTCTTTGCCGATGGCCAGCGACAACTGGAAGTCCGGAACAATCACTCGAGCCGACTTGGCGGCCAGATCGACGATCTGGACCTCGTTGACCCGCGCCGGAGACAAGGCATTGGCCACGAACTCAGCCGGGTCGTCGCTCCAGTCAACGATGTCGATCTTTTCGCCGTGAAGTTCGGCCATCACGCTGCGCACGCGCGCGCCCATGGGGCCGATGCAGGCTCCCTTGGGGTTGACGGCGTCGTTGTTGGTGCGCACCGCGATCTTGGTGCGGTGTCCTGCTTCACGAGCGATGGCGGAGATCTCGACGGTGCCGTCGGCGATTTCAGGCACTTCAAGGGCAAAGAGTTTCTTCACCAGGCTTGGGTGGGTGCGCGAAAGCATGACCTGAGGGCCACGCATGCCTTTGCGAACGCTCACCACGAGCGCCTTGATCCGCGATCCGTGGGCGTAGTTATCTCCGGGCACCTGCTCACCTGCGGGCAGCAGCGCCTCAAGTTTGCCGAGGTCAACCATCACGTCTTGAGGGTCGCGTCCTTGTTGGATGATCCCCGAAACGATGTCGCCTTCGCGTCCCGAAAACTCTCCGAACCTCAAGTCGTCTTCAGCATCGCGAAGACGTTGAAGCATGATCTGGCGGGCCGTGGTCGCGGCGATGCGGCCAAATCCATCAGGGGTGTGGTCGTACTCCCCCACCTTCACACCCTCATCGTCGACTTCGCTAGCGAAGACGGTGACGTGCCCGGTCTTGCGATCCAACTGCACTCGCGCCTCGTCAACGCAGCCCGGTGTCTTGTGGTACGCCGTCAGCAGTGCCTGCTCGATGGCGTCGACAAGCACTTCGAAGGAGATGCCCTTCTCGCGCTCCAGCGTCCGCAGGATGCTCATGTCGATATCCATCGTGACTAACCCTTCGTAAATTCGATTTGCACACGCGCCTTGGCAACGTCTGCGTAGGACAGTGATTGTGTGGCCCCATCAACGTCGAGGCTGACAGCGAGGTCATCGCTCTCACCGATGCGCCCCAGCACTTCACTGCCATCTGTGAGCGTGACTTTCACCAGTCGCCCAGCGTTGCGCCGCCAGTGTCTGGGGAGGGTGAGTGGGCGATCGACGCCAGGAGAACCAACTTCCAGCGTGTAGGAACCGCTGCCCATCGCATCACTGGCATCGAGGGCAGCGGAGATGGCTCGGGTTGCTTCAGCCACGGCGTCCATATCGACTCCGCCATCTTTGTCGATGGCCACCCGGACCACGCTGCGTTTGCCTGCGAAGGTCACCTCGACGCCTTCGAGGTCGAGGCCAAGTGCGGCCACTGGTTCGGCCAGGACACCCTGAAGCCGGTCGCGGGTTTGTGAACTACTCATCGCGGCAGCCTCCTTTGTGGTGTTGTTCCCCCTAGCCTATCGGCCCCTGCCAGCCAGGGAGCAATCGAGCACCTGCTCTGCAAGGGCCTAGTATCGCGGGGTGTCGCCTGCCTCGCTGTCTCGCCGCGCAACGCTGACGGCCATTGCGCTCGGGCTGAGCGGATGCTCATTTGAGAAACCCAACCAGCCGAACGCTGCTCAACCCGATTCCGACATTTCGCTGGCATCGCGGGCAGCCGGGGATATTGAGCACGTGCTCGCCCAGCCAATCCCAGCCGCCTTGGCAACGCTGTTGCAAGCACATCTGGGCAAGCTCAGAGCAGCAATTCCCAAAGGCTCCGCAATGCCGCAGGGGCAGACTGCAAGCCCAACCAACGCCAAGAGCCTGCACTCGGCACTGCTGAGTTACATCCCCCAAGCTCGCTCAGGTCAGCTGGCACTCTTGCTGTGCAGCATGGCTGCGGCTCTCGACCAGCAGCAGTTTCGCGGTCCTAACCGCACGCTGAGCCCCATCACCTCTCAGGACACGGTTATGGGGCCCGTGGCGGCACTGCAGACGACACTGGCCGCAGAGCACGCAGCGATCTATGTGCTCAGCGCCTGCGCTGCCCAAACCTCGCGAAGCAAAGACCGGGCGGGCTGGCGACGTTTCGACCAGGCCGTGAGCGCCCACATTCGCCAACGAGATGCCCTCAGCTCGGCCCTAGGAGCCGATCAAGTGCCGGCTGAGCCTGCCTATGCCTTGCCACACATGAAGGGTCCACGTGGGGTTGATACCGCGGCGCAAAGCGTCGAACGTGCTTGCGCAACCACGTACGGCGCTCAACTCGCAGCTACCCCGGGGGATCAGCGCCTTTGGGCTGAGGGTGCTTTGAGGTTGAGCGCCGTACGTCAGTTGATGTTGCGAGGAAGTCCCGAGACCTTCCCCGGCATCGCCTAGACGGTTAACCCGTCTGCTTCATCTTCTCCCATTTTCGAGACGCAAAGTCCCGATTCGCTTGCAGGAAAATGCAGTGCATATACCTGCACCCTCACCACTGCAGAACCTCGAGTACGTCGAGCAACCGGTGCGCAACCGCATCGGGATCACCGTCGGTGTGGCCGCGTTGTTCGACCGGGATATCGCTGTGCGGGATCAAGATTGCCTTCATGCCCAACTGATGGGGACCCCACACATCCTCGAAGAGTCGGTCCCCGACGTAGACGCATCTGGTCGGGTCGCTCACTCCCACCGCTGCCATCGCCGCTCGGAACGCCTCAGGTGCGGGTTTCGTGAAGGGGATCTCGCTGGTGTAAACATCGCCGTCGATAAGGTCCAGCACGCCGTCGCGTTCGAAGAACTCCCGATGCCAATCACGTGGCCAGATGGTGTTTGACAACACGCCCACCTTGATCCCGTGGGAACGCAATGCCTCAAAGAGCGGACGCACCTGTGGGTCGGTCAGTGTGTGAGGCGCCCAGAAGTCTTTGTAGGCGGTGAGCATGGCGGGATCGTGCTCAAGCCCAGCGACATCAAAGAGGTCCTCGACGGTGGCCGACTGCTGGTGATCGCGCGAGCGACCCCACACCACACTGCCAGCCTCGTGGAGCAGTTGCGCGTTGACGACATGCTCATGGTCGCTGGCTCCACGCACTGCCTGCGCAAGCGCCAGCGACTCGGCGTGGAAGTCGATGTCATGCCATTGGGTGAGGGTGCCGCCCCAATCGAAGATGACCGCTTCGATGCTCATCAGATGGTGCTCATGCACCTTGAACGAGCGCCGTGAGGTGGTCTGCAGCTTGGGCAACTTCGACCTCGATGCGCTCGCCGCTGCGCCGGTCGCGCACTTCGACGACACCTTGGGCAAGGCCACGACCGACCGTCACGATGGTGGGCAGGCCAAGGAGTTCGGCGTCTTTGAACTTCACACCTGGGCTGACCTTGGGCCGGTCGTCGTAAATAACCTCGACGCCTCGGGCCACCAACGCACTCGAGAGCGCTTCAGCCGCCTCGAACACCTCAGCCTCTTTGCCCGTGGCAACAATGTGTACGTCGGCCGGCGCCACATTGCGCGGCCAGCACAGGCCCATGTCGTCGTGAGTGTTCTCAGCGATCGCTGCGACCGCACGGGATGGTCCGATGCCGTAGGAGCCCATGGTGACGGTGACAAGTTTGCCGTTCTCATCGAGCACTTGCAGTCCCAAGGCGTCGGCGTACTTGCGACCAAGTTGGAAGATGTGACCCATCTCGATGCCACGAGCACTGCGAAGAACCCCGTTGCGACACGAGGGGCAGGTGTCTCCGTCGCGAACTTCTGCGACCTCGATAAACCCATCGCCGACAAAGTCACGTCCTGCCACCAGGTCAAGCACGTGGCTGCCTGAGACGTCGGCACCGGTGACCCATGCAGAACCTGAGACCACACGGGGATCGAGGAGGTACCTAATCTGTGCGGGCTTGTCGGCACCCAAAGAGCCGGGCCCGATATAGCCCTTGGCCAAAGTGGGTCGGGCAACAAAGTCTTCTTCGCTGAACGGCTCGAAGTCGACACCTTCACCCAGGGACGCCTCGAGGCGCTTGACGTCAACCTCTCGGTCTCCGGGTAGGCCGATAGCAAGGGCGTCGACGGTGCCATCGGGGTAGCGCAACTTGAACACGATGTTCTTCAGTGTGTCGGCGGCGCTCCAGGGTCGATCTGCACGCGGGAATTGCTCGTCAAGGAGAGCCACCAGCGAGTCGATCGTGGGAGTGTTTGGAGTCTGCTCTGCGTGGGCAGGCGCCATGTCGCTGTAGTCAACAGCGGCAGGAACGACCGATTCGACGGCCTCGACGTTGGCGGCGTAATCACACGTCGTGCAACGCACGTAGGTGTCTTCACCGACCTCTGCAGTGGCCAGAAATTCCTCGGACTTCGAGCCACCCATGGCCCCGCTCATCGCCTTGACGATGACGTATTCGAATCCAAGCCGGTCAAAGATGCGCACGTAGGCGTCTCGGTGTGCCTGGTAGGAAACCTCAAGCCCGGCATCGTCAATGTCGAAGGAGTAAGAATCCTTCATCACGAACTCGCGTCCGCGGAGCACTCCGGCTCGGGGCCGTTGCTCATCGCGGTACTTCGTCTGGATCTGGTAAATGCTCAGCGGCAGGTCCTTGTACGACGAATACAAGTCCTTGACCACAAGAGTGAACATCTCCTCGTGCGTTGGCCCGAGGAGGTAGTCGACGCCCTTGCGGTCCTTGAGCCTAAAGATTCCGTCGCCGTAGTCGGTCCAGCGTCCCGTCGCTTCGTAGGGCTCCTTGGGCAAGAGGGCAGGGAAGATGAGTTCCTGGGCGCCCATGTCATCCATTTCTTCGCGGATGATGTCTTCGATGCGACGAAGCACCCGCAACCCCAGCGGCAACCAGGTGTAGATGCCAGGAGCCGCACGTCGGATATAGCCAGCGCGGACGAGCAGTTTGTGGCTCGGCACTTCAGCATCGGCAGGGTCTTCTCGCAGCGTGCGAACAAACAGTGACGACATCTTGAGTACTCGGGCTTTGCTCATAAGCGCACAGGCTAGTTCGCCGACTTGCGATGGTGCGAACTGGTTTCGACTTGCGGTGTATCAAGACCGTCCTTTGCGGCTCCTGAGCAGTCATGACTACTCGCACCGAACTCTTGGTTCCTCGGCAGAGCACACCGACTCGGCTCAACACGCCGTACCTCGAACTCAACCTCGACGTCGCAATCGAGCGCCTCACCCAGTTGCGCCTGGCGCTGCCCGACTCCAAAGTCCACTACGCGGTGAAAGCCAATCCTCACCCAGCGCTGCTTGCGGCACTTTCAGACTCGGGCGCCAGCTTCGATGTGGCCAGCCCGAACGAGGTTCGTGCCGCGCTTTCAGCAGGCGCGAAGCCGTCGGCTTTGGTCTACTCCAACCCGATCAAGCGCGCTGACCACATTGCCGAGGCCCACGCTCTGGGAGTGCGACTCTTCGTGGCAGACAGCCTCAACGAGGTCCGCAAGCTGGCAACTTACGCCCCCGGCAGTGCCTTGCTGGTGCGGATCACCACTAGCGGGGCCGGCTCAGACTGGCCGCTTTCCTTGAAATATGGCTGCTCCCCCGAGCAGGCCATTGAGTTCTTGACTCTCGCCGAGCGGCTTGGACTTGAGGCCGCAGGTGTGAGCTTCCACGTCGGCTCCCAACAACGCGACCCTCGCGCTTGGGCGGCTCCGATCGCGGATGCGGCGGCGATCTTCACTGCGTTGCGTGAACGCGGGCTAAGCCCGTGGCTGCTCGATCTAGGTGGCGGCTTCCCAGCCGAGCACCAAGGCAACTCCAGCCACCCTTCGGCCTACGGCGAAGCCATCGCAGCAGCATTGATCGACTGCTTCAGAGTCGACCAGCCTCGCACCCTGATCGAACCTGGCCGAGGCATCGTGGGTGACGCGGGCACAGTGGTCTCCACGGTTGTCGAAGTGGTTGAGCGCGGCGATGGGCGCTGGGTCTTCGTTGACGCGGGGATCTTCACCGGGATGGTCGAATGCCTCGACGAGGCGATTAGGTACCGCCTGAGCACCTCAGCGATCGGTCCGACCGGACCGTGCATCTTGGCGGGTCCGACCTGCGACAGCGCAGACGTGCTCTACCGGCATGACCCCGTCGAACTGCCACTGTCGCTCCGGGCTGGTGACACCGTGCGCTTTCACTCCGCGGGGGCCTACACCGCTTGCTACTCCACGATCGGCTTCAACGGATTCGCGCCGATGAGCGTCCGGTTGGTCAACTGATGCGACGCCTCGACCAATCCAGCCGTCGGCTGATCATCGCCCACGCGCTCGCCGCGATTGGGATGTCTCTGCCTTGGCCAGTGCTCTTAGTGCTGGTCTGGCATGACACACAAAGCGAGATCTGGCTGGGCATTGCTGGCGCGGCTCGCATGGCCCCTTACGTGTTGTTTTCTTGGTTCGCAGGGCGCATCGGCGACTTCGCGCGCAGAGATCGGGTCATCCGGGTGACCTTGTGGTCGCGATTGGCCCTCTTGGCGTCGATGAGCATCTCCGTCGCCGCCGGCTCGCCCTTGCTGGCGGTGATCTGCGCCTCGCTGGCGGTAGCCACCGCGACTCCAGCCTTCCCTGCGACCGCTGCGGCATTACCGACCATGGCAAGAGTGCACAGCATGCGGGCAACCGAACTGCTCGTCACCGTCGAGGTGGGCTCCTTTGTTGTTGGCCCTGCACTTGGCGGCCTGATGGTCTCAGCTCCAATGCGCCCGATCGCGTTCTTGATCCCAGTGCTTGCCACCGCTGCAGCGCTGTGGGTTATGAAGCCAGTGAGCTGCGAGGTCGATGAAAACAGCTCAGCTACCCCGGCGCCACCGCTAACCCGGGCACTGAAGAGCCCGGGCGTGCGCACAGCACTCGTCGTCGTCAGCGCGATCAATTTTGTGCTGGCTTTCATGGGCGTGGCCCTCGTGAGGGTCGCGGCCCAGTGGTGGAGTCAAGGCGATTGGGCATTCGGATTGGCGACAACTGCCCTGGGTTTCGGCGCCTTTGCCGCCCCACTGTTCGATCTACTCGGGCACGGCCCCTCATCGCGGATTCGAGCCGGGATGGCTGGGTTCGCGCTCTGCATCGCACTTGTGGCCGCAACACCGAGTGTGTGGTTCGCTCTCGGACTGCTGCTACTCGCCGGCGCAGTCTCCACCCACGTCGAGAGCGCAGCAACGGTCGTGCTCCAAGAATCAGTTCCCGATCGAGCCCGCGCCTCAGTGCTTGGACTCGCTGACACTGCCATGGTCGGCGCGGCCATGATCGGGGCCCTGGTGGCACCAACATTGATCAAGGCGACGCCGGTCCCAGTGGTTCTGCTCGGGCTCGGTGGCGTGGCGCTAGCGTGCCTGCTCGCCGTCAAAACCACCGATGCACCCGTCTCTGAACTGCGGATCCCTCACCAACCGGCCCCAAAGCAGATCAGGGGTGCCAACGAGTCAGAAGCGGCTTGCGCTGCGGCCAGCGCCTCGGCTGGCCCGACTCCGGTGGCCAGCAGGGCGTGAACGCGAGTCAGCACGTCTTCAGCGGCCTGATCCCCGATGAGGGCACACGAAGAAATCACTGATTCAGCACCTGCGTGCAGCCAGGCTGCTGTCATCCCCACGGTTTCTTCACCCGAACGCACACTGGCCCGACCGACTTCACAGGCTGAGAGCAACACAACCTTGGGCACTCGTTGGATCTGGTCGATGTCGTATCCAAAGAACGTGCCATCTGCGAGCTCCAACCCAGAGAACAAGGGGTTATCCGGGGCATGTCGACCATGGGCCGCAAAATGAATGACGTCAGTCCTTTGAGCCAAGGCCGTCGCTGCCTGCACAGTGGCCGTTGAGTCAAGCAACAGCTCCCCTGAGCCCCACGCCTGCTGGGAGGAGCGAAGCTCGTGATTGGCCCGCTCCACGCCTGGACCTGCCACGAAGCCGACGACGCGAGAGCGATCACGCACCTGCCCACGCGTTGCCAACCATCTAGTCGCCGATTGCGGCACCGCGATGGGTCGTCCCTCAAAGCCGGGAAGCAACGTCCACGGCGTCCGCGCCAGCACGCTGCTCGGTGTGATCACGAGTCGTCGATCCCCGATGCGGTCAAGCACGGGGGTGACCAGGGTGTTGCCTAACTGGGCCAGGGCTGTGGTTGCGCTTGCTTCCACTACTGAGCGCAGCGAATCAGGCAGGTCGGTGGCAGCCATGTCGAGATCTGCGTGCAAGTCATCGAGTTGGCGATCAAGTTCTTCAAATGCGCCAACGTCGAGGAGTTCTGCCTCATGCGCGGTCACGACTTGGGCATAGATGCGTCCTTGAATTCCGATGTAGGCCACAAAGGCCGCCTCATCAACACCAAGCGCCTCTTGGAGTACTGCGAGCGAGGCGGGCTCTGTGACTTCACCCGACCCTGCACCAAACCATGAGTGCTCACGCACAGAGGCTCGTAATTCCCGCAACCGCTGGCCGGCCTCTGACCGAGGCACTGGCGACGAGATCGTGAGGAACCGGAGTTCGGCTAGCTCAGCGGCCACCACCGGGTCGGCTGGTGGCCGCACCGGGCGCACTCGGTTGACTAAAGTCCGCGCCCGCTCGCTCCACTCAAAGCACAACTCCATTGACCCACTTGAGATGGCCAGTCGCATTCCCAGGTCTGCGAGCCCCCGACCATGAAGCACCAAACTGCTCTGCAAGTCGAGACTGCCAAAACTGGATTGCCAATCGTGCAGCATGGCCAAGCCCTCACGCACATGGCTAAGCGCGGCCTGGGTCTTTCCGAGGTGCGCGTCGGCTTGGGCCTTCAACTCCAGACGCAACATGACCGTTTGCAAACTGGCTGATTCGGGCAGTCGTCGACGCAGTCGTGTTTGGGCCATGGCAACCTGGCCACGATTGAGCAAGATCTTGCAGACAAACAGACCGACCTCCGCTGCCTCAGCGGCCAGATGGTGTCCCCGCAACCGAGAGACCAACCCTTCAGCAGTAGCCAGGAGCCGCACGGAGGATCCCCCCAAGGCGACCTGTGCCATCACATCGACAGCCTCTGCTCGTACCACCCAAGAAGTGGCACCTCGGACTCGGAAACGCCGCGCAGCAGCGCGGGCCACCTTGCGTGCCAGCGCGGGGTCCTTGAGCAGTAGCCCGCGGGCCCGCAGCAATTCGGTCTCGCCTTGAAACTGGCTGAGCCGACGCGCTCCAAAGGCGCGGGCCGACTGGTCCAAAGCTTCATCCGCGTCATCAATCAAGCCAGCCGCCATGAGCGCCTCCGCCCGATCTTGAGCCGCCACGGCGGCCAACACCGGACTGTTAGCCACAAACGCCGAGGAGTGTGCCTCCATCCCCTTCAAAGCCAGCGGGATGTCGCCAAGCAGCAGGTCCACATAGGCCAAGTTGTGCCCTGATTTGGCCGCGCTCAAGGGTGACTGGGCATCTTCAAACGCCCGCTGAGCAAGCTCAAAATGTTCACGAGCGGCACCGAGGTCCCCCCGCTGCAACGCCAAGTTGCCCAAATTGAGGTGGGCCGTGGCGATATCGAAATCCTCTGCGAGTTTCGGCAGCGCTTTGCGCAGGCACTTAGCAGCCTCCGCTAGCTCACCAGCCCGCATCAGCAGTAACCCCAACTGCGACCAACCCAGCGCCCGGGTTGAGTCACTGAGGTGGCTACGTCGAATAACCGCACGACATAGGGATTCGGCCTGCGATTGCTGCCCTGATTCGGCAACCGCGTAGCTCATGCTGATGTCGATGAGCGCTACCAAGTCGGGCTGCTCGGCAAGCCGATGGGCACGCTCAAGCAAGGTCCGCGCCTGCGCCACCCGGCCATTAACGAGTGCTGCTTTGCCTCTTTTGTGGAGTTCTTCGGCAGTCAGCACACGTTCATACTGGCCTGAGGTCGGTCTCCTTGACTAGCGCCCGCCACGTGCGCGCCACTGCTTCTTCCCGGGTGGTCTCACCATGAGCCTCGATGAGTTCATCGTTGAGATGTGCTGCGATTCGCCCGGCTAACAGCGGCGCAGCAAACGAGGTGCCACTCCAGGTAGCAAAGCCGCCGGTGAAGTCATCTGGGTCAACCGATTCACGCACTCGCGAGAATGCCTCGAGGCGGTTTGTGGGCTGAAGTCCACCTTCGAAGGTGACGGGCAACGTGCTCATTAACAAGGCACCAGGGGCATAACTTCGCACCCAGGGTCCTGCGTTGGAGAACAACGCATCAGTGCTCGTGTTGGGGTTGAGTGCCCCGACAGACACGACCGGCAACTCTGAGCCGACCTGCTGGATCGGCCCGTTTCCGTCCAACCATGGAGCAAACGCCGCGGGGAACAGTGGCCGAGCAGTGCCGTCGTTTCCTGCGGAGCAAACGATCAAGGTGCCGCAGTCGGAAATGCGCTTGAGCACCGAATACATCGTTGGGTCAAAGAGGAGATCCTCTGGCGTCTCGTGGTAGTACCCCATCGACAAGTTGAGTACGTCGAGTGCGTGACCGCCTTTGACGCCATCGCGGTGACGTTCGACCGTTTCGGCGATGTTGTTCAGCGCGGCAACCAGATGCGACTCAACAATGGGCCCCTCCGAGCCCACGATCCGCCACGACACGATGGTCGCGTCTGGACAGGCTTGATGGATCAATCCTGCGATAAAGGTGCCGTGACCCGAATAGGCATCGATCACCCCATCGAGTGCGCCCACTTGATCGGGGTAGACCTCCGGATCGGTCTGCAGGTCGCTGTAGCCCACCGGCGGCGCACCGGAGCCGAAACCGTGTTTGACGACGTGATCGAGCCACGGGTGTTTGCCGCAACCGGTGTCGAGCACCCCCACCACTACTCGCCGACCCGCAATCTCTTTATCGGATCGACGCTGAGGTCGGGGGCCGACGTACGCCACAGGAGCGCGGCCGCTGTAGCCATAGGAGTTGGGTCCGTGGAACGGGTTAGGCCCATGGAATGGGTTCGGACCATGGAACGGGTTAGGTCCGTGGAAGGGGTTAGGTCCATGGAATGGGTTGGGATTGATGGTGCGAATGAAGAGCACGTGCTCTAGACCCACGCCCTGCATCGCTGCGATTCCAAATGTCTTGCGAGCATTTTGGAGCAACGCCCACGCATCGGGAGCGCGCATCGACGTGGCATCAGCAACGGTTAACTCGACCTGGACCAAGGTGGTCGAGCGCTCTGCCTTCTCCTCGGCACCACGCTCAGGGATCAGGCTCCAGCCAAGTCCGGCGGCCACCTCCTTGAGTTGGTTGAGCAACTGTGGCACGTCAAAGAGTCGGGAGATGTTGAGCCGCCCAGGGATGTAGGCGGTTGGTCGTGGATATACCCCATCTACCGGCACCGCCGTCGAGGGGTCGAGCACGCGTGCCGACATCGCATCGAGGTACTGCTTTGAGGGTGGCACCGGATCACGCCACAAACTCTGGTCGCTGACCTTGGTGGGGCCTTTGGCCTGTTGAGCAGAGGGCTGGCTAGATTCCACGTGTTCTCCTTAGATCTCAAACAGCGGTGTCGCGAAGGGCTTGGCCCCTGTGCCGTGGTCGGCGGTTAGCCAGAGTCGAGCCAACCCGTGAGGGACGTCTTGGAAGCTGGCACGGCCACCCGTAGTGGTTGTTTCGATCTCCGATTGATCCCCGACCCAGGTGCGCACAGAGAGTCGCAGGTTGAACGGAATGTCACTGGTGACCCAGGCATCAATGCGACATTCGCCGGCAGCCTGCGCGGCAATGCGCAACAGCACCGTCACGGTCCCATTGCTGAACTCGAGTTTGCTGGTGCGCACTTGCGCCGGCGCCTCGTGCGTGGTCGAGCGCGCCCCTGCCATGGTGGTGTCGCGCTCCACGAGCGCCAACAATTCGTACTCCATGTCGAGATCCTCAGCAGCCAAGACTGCGATCATCTGATTCTCTAGGCCCTCGGGCATGGGGTCGACGTGCTCCCACATTCCTCGCAGTTGGCCAAAAATGTTCTCGTTCACCCGAGTGCTCCTTCCAGTGCGCTTCGGAGTTTGCTCAGGCATCGCCCACGAGTTGGCCCGACGCTTCCTACTGGCATGCCCAGATCTGCCGCAAGGTGCTCGTAGTCGGGCCGCTGCTCAAAGGCGATCACGCGCAACAATCGCTGGCATCGCTCGCTGAGCGTGCGTACGGCGTTCCACAACCGCATCGTTTGATCGTCCTCGATGACCACCGATTCGGTGGAGCGCTGGCTGGGCAGTTTGCGAGCAAGCACCTCATCTTCCACCGGGGTCGAGCGGTGCGGAGCCGCTGCCTTCGCTGCGGCTCGCCGCGCACTCGTTGTCAGCCACTTCGCGACTGCCTGAGGGTCGTTGATCGATTCGTGAGATCGCATGAAAGCCAACCAGGTGTTCTGGATCGTGTCGACTGCCTCAGCTTCATCGAGTCGATAAGAGCGCACTACCTGCCACAAGACTGGCGTCATCACGCTCACGAGGTCATCAAGGGCGGATCGCTCGCCTGCGCGCCATGCCTTAAAGGCCGTGGAGGCTAGTTCCCAAGGGGAACCATCTAGGTCCCCCCGCAGCTGCGACATGGTGATCATTGTGCTCACGTTGCCTAGGAGGCGCGAGGTTTATCTTTGATACATCTGTGATCGTTTCTATTTAATTGCCACATTTCATGCCATTTCGTCTCGGCCTCGTTCGTGGGCGATTGTGTGACGTCCCTATGCTCGCTGTGTGTTTCGCCTCGAGGACGGCCTGCGCGTGTTGGCCCCTGCCGATCTGCCAAAAGTGTGCGAACTCCTCGACACTGATCCGGTCGTCAACGTCTTCGTCGCCCACCGCGCTCAAAACTCGCGCCTAGATCCTCGATGGTTGGGCGGGCAGATCTGGGGTTACTTCGACCAAGGGGCTTTGACTTCACTGTGCCATTCGGCATCGAACTTGGTGCCCGTGCTCGGCACCGACGAAGCCCTTCTCGCGTTCGCACGGCGCGCCGAACACCACAGCCGCTCGTGCGCAACCCTTGTTGGCCCCGCCGATCAAGTTGCGAAGATGTGGGACTACCTCAGCGCGACGTGGTCCCCACCGCGTGATGAACGCTGGAATCAGCCGCATTTGGAAATTGATCATTCGCCCCTGGTGCGCCCCGACACATCCGTGCGAGTGAGCGATCTGAGCGACCTCGACGTGCTTTACCCCGCATGCGTGGCGATGTATTCCGAAGAAGTAGGGGTCTCCCCCGAAATCGCCGGCGGCGCGTCGATGTACCGAGCGCGCATCACTCAACTGATCAACAGAGGTTGGTCATTGGCTAGCTACGACGACCACGGTGTCGCGTTCAAGGCGGAGATCGCCTGCGCCACCGCCCATGCCGCTCAGGTGCAAGGGGTCTGGGTGCGACCAGACCTTCGCGGCCGCGGATTGGCCGCGCCCGGCATGGCTGCGGTTGTGCAATATGCCCGCGAGCACATCGCGCCTGTGGTTTCGCTCTACGTCAACGAACACAACCTCGCAGCCCGTCGCACCTATGAACGCGTGGGATTTCGACAGACCGCCACGTTCGCAACGTTGATGTTCTAGCTAGCCTTGCCCCATGACCGCGATTTCGCTCGGCATGCCTGCCGCTCCCCCGCCCGTCTTGTCGCCTCGACGCGAGAGCCGACAGATCAAGGTCGGCAAGGTGCTCGTGGGCGGCGATGCACCCGTCAGCGTGCAATCCATGTGTACGACGCTGACCGCTGATGTGAACACAACCCTCCAGCAAATTGCCGAGCTGACCGCAGCCGGCTGCGACATCGTGCGTGTCGCCTGCCCGAGCCAAGATGATGCTGAGGCACTGCCCGCCATCGCAGCCAAATCGCAGATCCCGGTCATCGCCGACATCCACTTCCAGCCACGTTATGTGTTTGCCGCCATCGAGGCCGGATGCGCGGCGGTGCGAGTCAACCCGGGCAACATCAAGAAGTTCGACGACCAAGTCAAAGAGATCGCCCAGGCCGCCAAAGATCACGGCACGAGCATCCGCATCGGCGTCAATGCAGGATCACTCGACAAGCGTTTGTTGCAGAAATACGGCAAGGCCACGCCCGAGGCGCTGGTTGAAAGCGCTGTATGGGAGGCCAGCCTCTTTGAAGAACATGACTTCCATGACTTCAAGATCTCGGTCAAACACAACGATCCGGTCATCATGGCCACCGCCTATGAAATGTTGGCGGCCCGCGGCAACTGGCCCCTGCACTTGGGCGTCACCGAGGCCGGGCCGGCCTTCCAGGGCACGATCAAGTCCAGCGTTGCGTTCGGCTACCTGCTGGGCAAGGGCATTGGCGACACCATCCGGGTCTCGCTGAGCGCTCCCCCTGTTGAAGAGGTCAAGGTCGGACTGCAGATCCTGCAGTCGCTGAACTTGCGTCCCCGCAAGCTTGAAATCGTCTCGTGCCCCTCATGCGGTCGGGCCCAAGTCGACGTCTACAAACTCGCAGATGCAGTCACCGCTGGCCTCGAAGGCATGGAGGTGCCGTTGCGCGTGGCGGTCATGGGCTGCGTGGTGAACGGTCCTGGTGAAGCTCGCGAAGCCGACCTCGGTGTGGCTAGCGGCAACGGCAAGGGCCAGATCTTCGTCAAGGGCGAGGTCATCAAGACCGTGCCCGAGAACCAGATCGTGGAGACCCTGATCGAAGAAGCCATGCGTTTGGCCGAAGAGATCGAGGCGGAGGGCAGCCCCGAAGTCACCGTTGGCTAAGGGGCTTTAGGCGCAGGAAGTTTGGCCCACACCAAGGCGGGCTCAAGGTAGGCCTGATAGTTGTGGAAGTTGTGGCCACCCTCAGGGAAGTCGACGTACGACACACCCTTGTCGCCCTTGGTCGCCGCCAGCATCTTCGAGGTTGAGGGCCATGAGCCCCGGTCTTGTTTGCCTGAGATGAGAAGCATCCGCAGGCCCCGCAGCCCGGACTGTTTGTAGAGCCACAGCGGGGAGTTGCGCTGTTTCACCGCGCGATCCCCGCCAAATAGGTCACCAGTCGTGCGGTCCTGCACCGCACGGAAGTAGCCGCCGATGGAGATCGCCGAGGCAAAACTCGTTGGGTGTGTGAGTCCAATCTTTGCGGCACAAAAAGCTCCTGTGCTCCACCCGGCCACGCTCCAGCCAGGCCCCGTTGGCTGAACTCGGTACTTCGCTACGACGGCCTTGGGCACTTCGTCGCTGAGGAATGTCTGAGCCTGGGGACCGTTAGGGACATCAGTGCACTCGGTATCTCGAGGCGGGTCGATCATGATCGGTGGGATGACGGCCACAAACGGCGGCACCTTGCCCGAGGCAATTGCCTTCGATGCGACCTCACCGAAGTTGAATTTCGTAAACAATGCCTGGGGAGTGCTGGGCTGCCCAGGTAAGAACATGAGCACCGGGAAACGCTTCGAGGCATAGCTTGGGTCGTCGTACTGCGCGGGCAACCACACCAAGGCATCGGCCTGCGACTGTGAACCCCCGATGGGGACGGGCAGCGCCTCGATGCGAGACCCAGCGACCGAGCCACCAGCATTGACCTTGATCTGGGAGTCTTGCCGTGTGCTCCCCCACAAGTCAGACCAGTTTGTGTAAAACGAAAAGGATCTATTCACCCCCAGAGCAACCGCGCTGATCGCCAGAACTTGTGCAAGCCCCACGAGCATCAGCAGCCGCACGGCTCCCCAGACACGTCGAGGCTTCGCCCGTCGCGAGGTGGCCCCACGCATCCACAGGAGCGCGCACAACGCGGGCACGGCAAGAGCCAGGAGAATTGAAAGGGCCAGAAGAGGACGGCCCGTCAGGTCGAACATGCTGCCAAGGTAGGAACCTGCGTTGCCAGAACCAAATGATCTGTAGGAAATTGCACAAATACCCAGCAAGCTGTCAGCTTTATCAAAGAGGGTGGAGATGCCAGCGAAAGGATCTGCGTTGAACCACGCCCCGTCTGAGCCCGCCACGAAGCGACAACTGCTCGGAGCACGAGTGCTTACAGCGATCTACGCCTTCGCTGGATTGTTTGCCTTCTTCATGTGGCTGACCACGGTCGGCAACTCCACCACATCGAACTCGGTGGCCATCGCGTTCAACCTCATCAATATCCCGGTCAGTCACTCTTTGGTGTCCAGCGTGGTGTTGCTGTTGATCACGCGGGCCTTGGTGGGCCGCAAGCGGATCGGCTTAAGGACGGTCATTGCCTTCCAGGTCATCGGCACCGCGATGAGCCTGTGGTACGTCGTGGCCCGACTGCTGGCGCGTCAGTGGCCATTCAGCGACTGGTTCTGGGTGTGGTCAGGCATCTCAGCAGTCCTCGGGCTAGCCATGCTGTGGTGGTTGTGGCAGCTGCGAAGTGTCTTTAGTGGACGGTTGCAGCCTGGCGCATTGCTCAGTGCGGTCCTCGTGGCCATCTGCGGGTGGCTCATCGCTTTAGGCGTCGGGTGGCTGTTGCTGGACTTCACCCCGGCTGCAAACATCCCCCGAGTCCAGCGTTTCTTGGGCTTGGTCTCGATCAGCGTGGGCAACAAAGACACCGCCGATGCCGCACAGCTTTATGGGCTTTCCACGTGGCAACCTGCGGTTGTTTCGCTCGTCATGAGTGTGACCCTGGTTGTTGCGGTCATTGTCTTCTTGCGCTCCTCACGCTCCCCCTCCGAGTGGTCAGGGGATCGCGAACTCGACGTACGGCGACTGCTGCATGCCTATGGCGAACGCGACTCCTTGGGCTACTTCGCCACTCGGCGCGACAAGTCGTCGGTCTTTTCGCAAGACAACCTGGCGGTGGTCACCTACCGGGTCATTAATGGGGTCTCGCTGGCCTCCGGTGACCCAGTCGGCCGGCCCGAGTCGTGGCCTGATGCGGTTGCGCGCTGGCTGGTTCAAGCGCGTGAGTTTGGCTGGACGCCAGCGGTTCTTGGGGCCAGTGAAGACGGAGCCCGGGTCTTTGTTGAGCAAGGCCTTCGAGCCATCAATTTTGGTGACGAGGCACTGCTCGATGCTCAGCATTTCGATCTGCGCAAACTTCCACAGGTGCGCCGCGCATTCCAGCGAGTTGGCCGAGCCGGAGTGGAATGCCAGATTCGACGCCAGGACACCATCGAGCCCAGCGAGTTGGTCGAGATTGTTGGGTTTGCAGAAGCCTGGCGCGGCGGCGAGCCTGACCGAGGCTTTTCAATGGCTCTGAACCGTGAGCAGGATCCAGCCGATGATCAGACCCTGATCTTGACCGCACGCGACTCATCGGGCGCGCTGCTGGGCATCTTGTCGTTCGTGCCGTGGGGTCGACATGGCATCTCGCTAGACGTGATGAGGCGCAACCCAGATGCGCCCAATGGGCTCATCGAATTCATGGTGGCGACGTTGATGGGCGAGATTTCCCGCCTGGGGATCCGGCGGGTGTCGCTGAACTTCTGCATGTTCCGATCGATCTATGCAGACTCCACTCGGCTTGGCAGCGGCCTGGTCACGAAGATCAACTACTCGGTGCTTGGCACCCTGGATCGGTTCTTCCAGCTAGAGCGTCTCTATGTCTCCAACCAGAAATTCGAGCCCCATTGGTATCCGCGTTTTGCCTGCCTGCATGACCATGTCTCGCTGCCCCAAGTAGCGCTGGCTGCCGGCATGGCCGAGGGTTTCGTGCCACAGATGCCGTGGATGAATCACCCCAAGGGCCGGGTGCTGACCAGCGCTCAGTTGGGCGAACTACGCGCGATCGAAGCAACCCCGGTCTCATCTGAGCGCTTTGAGCCTCGACGCACCGATCAAACCAAGCACCGCCTCGAGCATGTCGCCGCGCTGGCAGACCTGGGCCACGACCCTTATCCGATCGGCGTGGCTGCCCCCACACATCGGATCAACGACCTCGACTGGGGCAGCGTCGAACCAGTGCGGGTCGCCGGGCGAATCAAGCACATTCGCAACCATGGTGGGGTTACGTTCGCCACCTTGGTCGACGGCGCTGACTCGATCCAGGTGATGCTCGAGCGCGACCTTCTCGGCGCGGACCACGTAGAGCACTTTCGCAGGTTCGTCGACACTGCAGATCTGGTCGCCCTCACGGGCACGCTCGCCCAGTCGCGCAATGAGACACCCGCGCTAGCCGTGACGTCCTGGCAGGTGCTGGCCAAGTCACTGCATCCGGTCCCCTTCGATCGCTTCGAGGACCCCGAAACCCGCCTGCGCCAACGAGTCACCGATTTGGTGGTGCACCCTGAGGCTGGCACCTTGTTGGTTGCTCGATCGAAGATCGTCAGCGCCGTACGCCGCACTCTTGATCACGCCTACTTCACCGAGGTGGAAACGCCGATTCTCCAGACGGTGCACGGTGGGGCATCAGCTCGCCCCTTCAAGACCTTCAGCAACACCTATGGGATGGACCTCTCAATGAGGATCGCTCCTGAGTTGTATCTCAAGCGTCTGGTGACCTCGGGGCTTGGTGCGGTCTATGAAGTCGGGCGCAACTTCCGCAACGAGGGTGCCGATGCCACCCACAATCCAGAGTTCACTGCCCTGGAGGCCTACCAGCCCTTTGCTGACTACAACGACATGCGGCGCCTGGCCCAAGAGTTGGTGCTCGCTGCGGCAACGGCCGTCTATGACGCGCCACTGCTGCCCTTGCACACCAACGGATCATCGGTGCTGACCGACGTGAGTGCCCCATGGCCGGCCGTCGCAGTCATTGATGCCGTGTCGGAAGCGGTGGGCCACGACGTCAGCGTGGCGACTCCAGCCAGCGAGTTGGCCCTGATCGCCCAGGCTCACCACGTGCAGGTGCGCCCAGAGGCCACCTCGGGACAAATCATCGAAGAGTTGTACGGCGAGCTTGTGGAGCCCCAGACCATTGCGCCGACGTTCTATTGCGACTTCCCGACCGACAGTTCGCCATTGGCCGCTCCTCACCGCTCACAGCCAGGTCTCGCCGAACGCTGGGACTTGGTCATCAACGGCACTGAGGTGGGCACGGCCTATTCAGAACTAGCCAACCCCATCGAGCAACGGCGCCGATTGTTGGCTCAGTCGATGCAAGCCGCAGCGGGAGATTTCGACGCCATGGAGTTGGACGAAGACTTCCTGCGCGCCTTGGAGATCGGGATGCCACCCACGGGCGGTCTCGGCATCGGCATCGATCGCTTGGCGATGTTGATCTTGGACACCAACATTCGCGGCGTCTTGAGTTTCCCGTTCGTGAAGCCCTTGAAGGTTTAGCTCAACGAAATCGGCGCCACGATGTCGACGTAAATCAGCAGCAGGCTCATCACAAGGAACGCCGCACCCACGACGTAGGCAACCGGCAAGAGCCGGGCCACATCGACATGTCCCGGGTCTGGACGACCTACGAGTCGGGCGAGTCGACGCTTGATGCCCTCATAGATCGCACCCGCCATGTGACCGCCGTCCAGTGGCAGCAGCGGAACCAAGTTGAACAGCCCCAGGAAGAGATTGAGCGAGGCAAGGAGCATCACCAAAGAGGCCAACTTGTCACTGGCCGTGCCGCGCGGGGTGGAGGCGATCTCTCCGGCCACGCGACCTGCTCCCACAACACTCATCGGGCCTTCACGGTCTCGCGGTTGCAGACCCAGTGCGGTGCGGGCCACGCCGTACAACTTCACCGGCATCTGCACCAAGGCCTTCGCCGACAGGCTGACGAAAACGCCCATCTGCTTGGTGGTGTAGCCGAGGCCGTGCGTCACCTGGACTTCGAGTGGAGAGACACCTAAGAAGCCGACGTTGACGTACTTGGTCGTGTCTTTGAGGTCGGGGCGAAGCGAGACCGTAGTCGTGGGATGCAAGGTCAGCGTCGAGCCGTCGCGTTGCACCACCACTTCGGCTTGAGCCCCGCCATTGGCCCTGATCAGCGGGGTGAGTTGATCCCATGACTTAACCGAGGTGCCGTTGAACGAGATCATCTTGTCGCCCTGCTTGAAGCCCGCGGCCTGTGCCGGAGAAACCGGGTCAGAGGCTTTGCACGCGCGACCGCCCTCAGTTGCCGGGATCGCGCACGCGCTCACGCTGCCGATCACCGTGGAACTGCTGGGCTCGATGGTGCCGTAGAAGCCGAAGTACGCCGCAAACAGCGCGTAAGCGATCAGGAGGTTGGTGATCGGCCCCCCAGCCATGGTGACCAGCTTCTTCCACGTGGAGAGTTGGTAAAACAAGCGACCCTCATCGCCGGGCTTGATCTCGTCCATCTCAGCCTCGCGCGCATCAGCGATCAACGTGCGCATCCAGCCCTCACGACGGTCAGGGTTGCGCTCCGATGCCGGGGGCAACATGCCCACCAACTTCACGTATCCACCCAACGGGATCGCCTTGACGCCGTATTCGGTCTCGCCGATCTGCCGCGAAAAGACGGTCGGGCCGAAACCCACGAAGTAACGCGGCACCTTCACCCCGAACTTCTTCGCCGGGATCAAGTGGCCAAACTCGTGCAGCCCAATCGAGGCAGCCAAGCCAAGGATGAACAGCAGCACGCCGCCGATGTAAAGCAGAACTGTCACGAACCAAACTCCAAGATTTCCGTGGCGATCGAACGCGCCCAGGCATCCGCAGCGAAGACCTGATCGACATCGAGTGTTGCTGGTGAGACTACGTCGTGCCTGGTCATGACCGCCTCGATCGTCTCGACGATTCCAGTGAATGCCAACCTGCCATCGCGAAACGCCTGCACGCAGGTCTCATTGGACGCGTTATAGACCGCAGGCATCGTGCCGCCTGCCGCCCCCGCTTCGCGGGCCAGTCGTACGGCGGGAAAGGCCTCGTCATCGAGCGGAAAGAACTCCCACGTATTGGTGTGAGTCCAATCGACAGGCTCGGCTGCGTTGGGCACCCGATCGGGCCAGGCCAAACCCATGGCAATGGGAATCATCATCGTGGGCGGGCTGGCTTGCACCATGGTTGATCCATCGATGAATTCCACCATCGAGTGCACCACGCTGCTGGGATGCACCACCACGTCGATGCGGTCCATGGGGATCCCAAAGAGGAGGTTCGCCTCGATCACCTCCAGGCCCTTGTTGACCAAGGTGGCGGAGTTGATAGTGATCACCGGGCCCATCGACCAGGTGGGGTGATTGAGGGCCTCGGCCACGCTCACCTGAGCTAGTTCTGCCTTCGACTTGCCCCTGAAGGGGCCACCGCTGGCGGTCAGGATGAGGCGACGTACTTCGGCGGCGGAGCCGCCCCGCAAACACTGCGCGACCGCACTGTGCTCAGAATCGACAGCGATGATTTGTCCTGGGCGCGCCCGGGAGGTGACAACCTGGCCACCGATGATCAGGCTCTCTTTATTGGCCAATGCCAGATATGAACCGGCCTCCAACGCCGCGATGGTGGGGCGCAACCCCACCGCCCCAGTGATGCCATTGAGCACGGTGTGGCAGGGCATGGAGGCAGCTTCGACCGAGGCAGACTCCCCCAGCCCATGGAATCTGGGGGCAAATTCGCGCACCTGAGACTCAAACAACTCAGGGTTAGAACCACCTGCGGTCAGCGCGACCACCCTGAACCGGTCGGGGTTGGCCCGGACCAAGTCGAGGGCTTGCGTGCCAATGCTCCCGGTCGATCCGAGTATGACGATGTCGCGAGGGCTCACGGGCGCATTCTGTCGTACCCGAGACCGTCACCAAACAGCAACCTTCCCTTGGCCAGCCCTCATAGCTTGGTGCGCTACGTTCGAGAGGAAGTCGGGCGACCTGTCCTGGCCAGCCCGCATCAAAAGAAGGGTTGTGACATGCAGTTGACTCGTGTGGCCGCAGCGGCTCTCACCGCTTCGGTATCGCTTTTCGCTCTAACGGCTTGTGGACCGCCGTCAAGCTCCAACGACAACGCTGGCAGC
>WBZQ01000262.1_pt1 | contig 46396 bp, 48 predicted proteins | sample 5204251 | NCBI WGS metagenome assembly WBZQ01 (sample SAMN12412402, study PRJNA552823) | activated sludge metagenome | isolation source: activated sludge from nitrification reactor of wastewater treatment plant... | place: USA: Virginia | collected 2017-09 | reverse complement strand
TATGAGCCTGTCCCGGGGACAGTCGAGCATAACACCGACTGGCTATGTGGTGAATTTATGGCGCGGGCTTCTCTTCGATGATGGATTGACTTCCGAATAGCAAAATAAATTCAGATCCGCCGCCTTCCCGCGGCTGGACCCACGCGCGCCCCCCGTGCCGATGCGCGATTTGTTGCACGATGGCCAGTCCCGCACCCGTGCCGCTCACCTCGCGTCCCACCGCCCGCTGAAACAACTGGAAAATTCGCTGCGCCTGATCCGGTTCTACCCCGATTCCGCGGTCCCGCACCACAAGTCCCACCATGGGGACCGTCTCTTCCACGAGCCAGTAGGGGGCGATCTCAATCTCGGGGGCCTCGCCGGGCCGGTGAAACTTCAGCGCATTCGCGATCAAGTTGTAAAGGGCCTGTGTGATCCAGGTCTTGTTGACTCGAAACGAAGGAAAGCCGGTGGCCACCCGGATGCGCGCGCCCGTGCGCCGGATCGTCTCATCCAATTGCGCCAAGGCCGCCTTGACCACGTCTTCGCCGCTGGTCTCCTCATAGGGCATCTCCAAACGTTGCGCTCTCGACAACGTGAGCAAATCCTCCATCAACTGATCCATTCGCTGCGCGGCCCGGACGACGCGATCAAGATAATCGAGGCCCTTCGCATCCAGGCGATCACCGTACCGCTCGCGCAATAATTGAGAAAAGTTTGAAATCGATCGCAGGGGCTCACGCAAATCGTGTGAGCTGACGTAGAGCAACGTTTCCAAATCGCGATTGCGTTGCTGGAGTTCTTCCGTCCGTTCCTGGACGCGATGCTCCAGTTCCTCATGAGAGCGTCGTAAGGCCTGCTGCGCCTGCTCACGGTCTGTGACGTCGCGCGCAATTGCGTACATACGTCCATCCGGGTGCGGCGAGGATTTCCAGGACAGAAACCGCCAAGAACCGTTTTTGTGCTGATAGCGATTTTGAAATTCCAGGACCGGTTCACCCCTGCCGATCTGGCGCTCGACTTCAAGGAGTGTGTTGGTCCGATCGTCCGGATGCACGAAGTCGAGGAACGGTCGGCTCATTAATTCCTCGAGGCTCCAGCCCAACGTTCGTGTGAATGCGGGACTTAAACGGATGAAGTAACTGTCGGCATTCGCAATGCAGAGCATGTCCAGAGATAGCTCGAAAAAGCGATCGAGTTCTGTCTGTGCTTGCCCGGGTGGTGTGTCGTGGGGGGGAGGCGAGGAGCTGGTCGTCATGGATGGATCTTAGTAGAACCAGCTACGGTCACGCAAGCCAGCTGTGAGCATATGATCCTGTGCTCGTCGAAATACCGTTCGCGTATCCCATATACTCCGGTCGCGTTGGCCGGTTTCACCGGCTACTGCTGTTGGCCAGCGGTGGAGGACGTTGATGCGTCGGAGATGCGCTGGCTTCGTCTGTACGCGGATCGTCGTGACGGTTTTGGGAGAAATGCCGGAAATTTCTTGGTGCTCTCCCGATCTAGAACTACACTGAGTCCATGGAAAGACAACAGCAGAGGGGCGGCAGGACAGGTGTAGGAATGTTCGTTGGGGTTCTGGCGGGCTTTCTCTGGTTTTTTCTCAGTTTCGCGGCCATGTTCAACGGCGTGTTCGTTTTCCTGCTTTTCCTGCCTCCCGCGTATGCCCTATCCGGGTCGCTCCTTGTGTGGCTCTTCCGACTGCCTCCGATTCATGCGGCGTTCTCCCTTGTGGGCCCAGCGTTACCATGGGTCGCCTGGTTGTGGCCCGCGACCATCTCAAGCTCCGGTTTAGTCAAGTCCTTGGTGTGGCCGGCTCTCCTTGTCACGGCCTTTGGAATGAGTGTGTTTGGCGCCCAGGTCGTGGCTTCCAGACGGCGTCGCAAGCCGGCCCAGGCGGACCTCACTCCCGCCTAGCTGGGTATTCAAGCCTGATGGCTTCTGCCACCTCCGACACAGCTTCTGCAGCATTTAGTGGGAATCTGTCGCCGGGCCGATGATGTCGAGGATGCGGGTCTTTTGCATGCAGCTGGAGGGAACGGTGTGCTTGATCCACCGGGCGACTCTGATATATGCTCGGCTTCTTGTATGTGTCACACTCGGTGACGGATTGAAGATGACCATGAATCGACGGGGCATCGGTATTAGCATGGCGGCGGCGATGATGATCGCCAACTCCGCCTGAGCCTGCCTGCCACCGAACGTCGTTCTCACGCAGCAGAGGCCCCTGGCGGATTTGATCCCGTCAGGGGCTTTTTTGTTGTCGAAATCAGGCTGATCGAGTGAAAGGAGAGCAGGGCATGGTGACAGTGCAGTCGATAGAAGCTGCAGCGACACGTATCGGACCATCAATCTTTGAATCGCCATTAGTTCATTCCAGAACCTTGTCCCGGCTCACCGGCAACACGATCTTCCTCAAGCTCGAAAACCTTCAGATGACCGGGTCGTTCAAGGAGCGGGGCGCGCTCAATCGGATTCTCATGATGACCGATGAGGAGCGCCGCCGCGGCGTCATTGCGGCCTCGGCCGGCAACCACGCGCAGGGTGTGGCCTACCACGCTACGCAACGAAATATTCCCGTCCAGATTTGGATGCCGCGATCGACGCCTCTGGTGAAGCTCTCGGCGACGCGCAATCACGGCGCGGATGTCGTCCTCCACGGTGAGAATTACGATGAGGCATGCCGGGCGGCGCTGGAGCGAAGTCAGGAGCGACAGGCCACTTTCATCCATCCCTTCGATGATGACGAGGTGATCGCAGGGCAGGGTTCACTGGGCTTGGAACTGTTACGTCAGAATCCGACCTTGGATGTGATCGTGGTCCCGGTAGGAGGCGGAGGGCTGATCGGCGGGGTTGGATGCGCGGTGAAGGAACGCGCGAGCAAGATTGAAGTCGTGGGTGTGCAAACGGCCCGCCTCCCGTCGATGACCGTCGCGCTCCAGAACAGCGTTCCGATCGAACTGCCGGCCGGGCCGACCTTGGCGGACGGGATCGCGGTGAGGAAGGCTGGTTCCCGTACGTTGCCGTTGGTGCAACGCTACGTCGATCAGATGGTCACCGTCGATGAAGACGAGATCGCCGCGGCAATCCTCACGCTGCTCGAGGGAGAAAAGACGGTGGCGGAGGGGGCAGGGGCCGTGGCTCTGGCGGCATTGCTGCAGGGCAAGACCAGTCATCGCGGCAAAAACATCGCGGTGCTGGTGTCCGGCGGGAATCTAGATGTGAATCTGCTGGCCCGCATCATCGAGCGGGGGATGGTCAGAGACGGCAGGCGGCTGCGGCTGCGCGTGCTGCTGCCGGATTACCCCGGCTCACTCGAAGGACTCACGTCGGTGATCGCCAAGGCCAGCGCCAACATCGTGGAAACATCCTACAACCGCGCCCACTATGGCGTCGGGCTGAACGAAGCGGCGTTGGACGTAACTATGGAAACGCGCGGCCGTGATCATGCGGCGGAGTTGCTGGCGGCGTTAACCGGCTCTCGCTATGAATTCAGCGTAATCGAGTAGGACGGCCGAACTTCAGTCTCCATCGAGTGGTCCCTTCTCGTAGCCCGGTCACGACTGGTTGCATGGGCAACGGCAGAACGATCACAAGGGTTGCAGTATCGCGCTCTCCCGCGACCAGGGACACGTGCCACTGGTATTCTGCTCCCGCGCGTAAAGGCAGAGGGAAGTGGACTTTCGTCCCGATTCGAAGATCGAGCCGATCCGGAAGCCCGGGATGCTGAGAAGGGATATTCGCCCTGTCGAAATGGCGGCGCCGGGTTTTTGAGGGGAGCAATGACGTGATCGTGTGGCAGCTCGCGTCTTAGAAAAGGGGAGCACCTATGAGTGATTCGAACGTGGTTCCCAAGCCGGCCGTCATCGGTATGGTGATTGCTTCACCGGAGGTCGAACGAACGATCAGTGATCAAAGGAGCCGCCGGGGGGCGGCCTGGGTGCACTAGGAGATTTTAGGCGTATCTGTTGAACAAGCAGTGGGAGACATTGGCGAGTGGGGGTTCGTCTGATGCAACGACGAAGAGGGGACGGGACTGGTCCCTCGCCCCGCTCTCCGTCCATTGCCGTGTTGATGAAAAAATGTTTACCCGGTTCCCGGGAGCTCGCCAACGATCGTTTTGGCCGGGCCACCATCCTGTGCAGTGCCGAGCAGGCTCACCTTGAATCCGGAATACCACTTCACTTCAACGGTCACCTTAGATAGCGTTTTGAGTCCGAGCAGCCAGTCGTCTTTCGGTGGCTTAAATTTAAAGTTGGCCTCCGTCCAATTGTTGCTCGCAGTTTGTTGGGGCCAGTTCGTTTTGACCTCATTAAACACTTTGGTCTTATTCTTGGACTCTGCAATTGAGAGTGGCATTGTACCTCTCCTTCCGGCGTGTGATTGAGTACGCCTGCTAAAGCCTGTGAAGCCGTCGATCTAGTCGTGCCGCTTATCCTTCTTTTTTATCGGTGAGCCTGACCGTGCTGCCATCCCCGACGATGCCGGAGATGTACATGGTTTTGGCGAAGGACTTAGTCGGCACGCCTGCATCATGGATGGTTGCCGTCAGTGTGACTTGTTTTTGAAGGCAGTCTATCGCCTTCGGCACAGCCCATTTGATGCCCTTCGTGAGTTTCACCGTAGCCCGGTCCGTACTAGCCTCGCCTTCTGTGGCGCTGCACACGGCGCTGTTCCCTTGCTTCAGTTGGATAACCGTCAATCGATTGGGCACACCATGCTCCTTTCTGTTTGAGGGTGGTGGAAAGGTGTACGCTCATTCCGATGTGTCGTCTCTGTTCGCAGCTATTGGAGTCCCAGCTTGACGCACTCGACCTCTCTGAGTGGTACAAAGGCGGTCACATCAGCGGTGACGATTTGAAGCCACGAGCCTCGACCTTTTGGGGCCTCGCTAATCTTGGCCGTGCCAACATTGATGGCACTTGTCTGGTTCGGTGGATTGTTGTCGCACGTCATGTACAGGTGAGCGACTAGCTTCTCTTCACCGCTCAGCTCGATCGCAGACTCCAATGTGCCTCGATAGGAAACGCCAAAACTTTTCGAATCGGGTTCGCCGATCAAGTTGACCGTTGAGTTCAGGACTTTAACGTCTTGGGCGACCTCGATGCCGTTGTTGGCAAAGGCCTTCACGACGTATGGCGTCTTGTCAGGTTCGTCGGTGCGAATGGCAAGCGAGACGCACGTGACGCTCGCGAGCGGCACGAAGGCGCTCGCGTCTCCGAGAGCAAACACGGTGGGCGCTGGCTGCGCTGCCTTGAGTCTACCCAGATCCACCGTCCCCACGGTGACACGATTACCGGGATGCGTGCCGTCGCAATTGATATACAGCGAAACCACGAGCTTTTCCTTGCCGGTCAGGCTCGCGGAAGAGGTGAGGGGCCCGTTGAACGAGACGCCGAACGTTTTTGAATCCGGGTCGCCGATCAAACTGACTGTGCCTCCGCCAATCGGACTCGGTGGGTGATCGGTGCCGCTTGCGGATGGAAAGTGTTTCACGATGAAGGACGCTTTCTCTACCGCGTCGTTCGGCAGGGTGCCGGCTTGTCCTATCCCAAATGAGAGCGTGAGCGTCACTGCTCCAACTAGTCCGATGAGTGTACGTGCCATGATGGTTATTGCCTCTTGAAGAAGACGTAGAACTCGAGTCCTCTGACAGTGAATGATTTCTTCATCTTTCTGCTCGCGTCCTTGACGTCGTTGAGGTCCAGGCCTCCATCCAGGGTCAAGGTGATGTCGGAGGTAAAGCCCGGTCGATGTTCCTGCAGCATCTTGGCGTCGGTTTCTGTTCCTGGTTTGTACTCCCGCAATAGATACCGAACGATCTGGTCGTCCGGAGCCTGCGCATCCAACGTGATCTTGTCTGTGCCTGCCGCCGCGTTGTAGACCATACGCCAGGAGATCGGCTGGTCGCTGACCCATTTCCTGATTTTTGATCCATCCTGCGCTTCAATCGGGTACTTGCCGATTTGGAAGAAATACTGGAAGCCGCCCGGCGCAGTGATGAGGTGTTTCCCGGAGTGCGTAAACTCGATATCCAGCGAAAGGCCCTTGTCCGCCGTAGCGATCGTGAGCGTTTTGAGCGCGATGCCGATGATCCGCGCACCGATCACGCTGTCCGGTTTCCCGGTCGTCTTGTCGAAGTCCTCGACGATCTTAAACGTGAATCGCCAGGTGTTGGTGAGTTGCGCGAGGTGCGCGGGTGTCAGCGTACACAGGTATTTATTTTCCATGCTCGGTTTGACGCGTTGCAGGTCGTCGGTGATCCTCTGTCCGAGCTGTGCGAACTTGTCTTTAAATACGGTATCGTAGATCTGGGTGAAATCGCTGTCCGTGAGGATGGAGTTCATCTGTCCGGCTGCCAGTTTGGCTTCCTCAAGCTGCTTGATCTTCTCGATCATCTTGGTCTGGAAGAAGTCCGACGGCACTCGGCTGAGCGTGTGATATTCGTACGACTTCACCACGTAATAGAGCGATTTCCTGAGCCGCTCCTCCGAGCGCTGCCGGAGTGCGCGCGCGTACAGTTTCACCTCCAGATCCAGCGCATTGCCCATCGTCTGCATCTGGCGGCCGATGGCTGCGCTTTGTAACAAGCTTTTAGAGATGGTTGCACAGGATTCCGCCAATGTGTGCTGGGCCCGTTCTATTCCCTCCATAAGCTGGGCTTTTTGACTCCCCAGCTTGTCGAGCGAGTCCATCAGGCCCTGAAATCGCGCCTTATATTGGGCACTCTCGGCGATTGTGTTCTTGATCTTCTCCACCTCCGGGCTGTTGCGATCGACCGGGACGACCAGCTTCGTCAAACCGGCGGCCACTGTACTCACGCCTTGGCCGATGCGCGCCGCATGGGTCATGGCTTGGCCGAGAAGTTTCTGTTGGTCCTCCTGTTTTTGCTTGAGCACCGTCGAGTCTTTCGTGAGAGTGTCTTTTCTCTCCTGAAGCGCAGCCACCTGCGTCAGGAGCCTATCCTTGGCCTCTCGTTCCGCCTTGGTCAGGGCGTTCGTGTCCGCATCGGCGATCTGCTGACGCAGCCGCACCACGGCCTCATCGAGCTTCCGGTTCTTGTACAGCGCCAGCTCTTCCTTGAAGGAGAGGGCTTTAGCCTTTTTCTGCTTTTTCTTGGCTTCGTCCGTAATGGTCTTGGCTTCTTCCTCCAGGGTCGCGATCTCTTTTTCCAGGTTGGCCTTGTAGTCGCCGACCTTGTTATCGAATTCGGTTTCGATCTGGAGGTTGATGCTGGAGATTGCCTCCTCCGTAGCGTTGAAGTTGCCTTCGATCCGCTCGAGCTTTTTAGTGAACGAAGCATCGGAGGCTGTGAGGACATCCTCACGGTTGTCGTCAACGAACTTCTTGAGGCCATCGCCCAGCCCGGCTGCGAAGGTAAAGGCTTCCTCCGCCGCATTCGGGTTGGACAGATCGATCTTCGCGAGTGGTTGGAAGACGGCATCGCCGGCGGCGCCGAGAAACGGCTGTCCGACGGGAATGATCTTGCACAAGCCGGAAGCAATCCCGCAGATCCCGGCGAGGATGGCCTGCTCCTTCGCCTTGTCTACGGCCTCGTCTGTAATGGCCTTATCCAGCACTTTAATCTGTCGGCCGATTTCCTTTGCCTGACCCTGAACGGAGTCGAGCTCCGTGCGACTCGATTCGAGTAGGGCCAAGCCCTCTGCATAATTCTTTTTCGCCAACTGCACGGCCTGGGATAACGCTTGACGGGTGCTCTTGAGCACCTGTGCATGGTTCTGGACCTGAGCCCAGGATTTCTCGAGTTTGTAGGAAAAATAGAGGAGGCTCACGGCGTTTTTCTGGTCTTCGAGAAACAGTTGCAGATTCGACATTAGCGACAGGCGGGGCAACCAGCCCGGGGGATTCCCGTAGTAGTCGAGATTGTCCTTGAGCTGTGTCAGGAGGGCGGCAATTTCAGTCGCGTGCCCGATCAGTTCCGCGCTGCGTGCGTTTTCCGGAACCCACTCAATGACGTCGCGATACCGTTCGAGCATCTCGCGCGCTTCCTCACGGCGCCCGTTAAGATAGGCATCGCGCGCGTACTGCAACGCCGGTTCAACAACGAGATGATTCGGCCAACCGTTGGGGTAGCGATCCAACAATAGTTTGCGCTGCTCAGGCGTCGTCTCGATGGGAAACGGATTCACCTCTTGGTAGAATGGTTTACGCGAACCGGGCTGTCCTTTTTGGCCATTCCGGGGGGCACAGCCCCTGCCCGCAACGATAGGAAAGGGACAACGTTCGACCGAATGGGACGGCTGAATTTTTGACTTGAAAAACTCATTCGGGCCTGTGATTTGGAGGGTAATGAAAGCCGGCGGTTTGTTCGAGTCGGTGGTCACCTGTGGTCGACGCGCCGGTACTTCTGAGGCCATGCCGGGCTCACCGCCTTCGGTCTGCACATATCGCGCTGTGCTCTCCGGGGTCTGCGTACCAGCAACGGCAATACCGTTCTTCGCCCAGAAGCATCGGAACATGCCTCCATCACCACCGTCTCCTGCTTTGCCTGAGGGAAACGCGTCCGGGACCCCACCCGGCCATACGCGCTCACCCTTCTCATACGACATCGCTGTAAGCTGCCCTAGTACATCGTCCATCATCATGACCTTGACGTGCTGGACGGAGTAGGACTTGTCGAGCAGGTCCCGCCATCCATCAGGCCAGGTCAAGCGATGGCTATTGTTGAGGACGTACTCGACATCCTTCGACTCCCAATGCGTAAGAGACTCTTTGTCGCCCGCGCTTTTCCGTTGATTCTCTTTCGGAACATAATCCACATAGCCGCCGCGCTCTGCATCCTGCCCCTTCCCGCCCATCGTGATGAATCGCGACACCGGCGTATCCGATGCAGGGACGCTGATGTTGGCTGCTTCCGGCAGGCACAGAGTGATATCGCCGCCGCGTAGCCCGTTGCCCCCGCTCTTCGCTTCGATCTGCCCCCGTTGGTTCAACGGCCTACCGCTGTTGTCGCGCGTGACTGTATAGGCGGGGGGATGAGGAATCGGAGTCGTGGTGATACTGCCGTTTTCCTCAAAGGCGAGTTTGCGTGCGCATATCCAGATATTTGTTTGCGGAAATACCAGCGGACTTCTAATCACGATTTCGTCCGCGTACATCTCCAGCGATTCGATATCGTTGCTGCCGCTGTAGTCAAAGAGTTTGGTCGTGACCTCGTCCGGATTGCCGGTGGGATTTGTATTTTCATATTCATCCCAGACCAGTTTCACGCCGCAGATCCGAATCTTGCGCGTGGTCATTCCTGCGACCCCGTTGAACAACCGCTCCGTGAACCCCTGCGTCACGCTGACGGTGGTATAGCGCTCCTTTCGTGGAAGGTCTCGGATCTGGTCGATCAGTAATGGAGAGGTCGTGTCTGCCATATGTCGTGCTCCCGTCGAAACGATATGTCGAAGTGTTGCCCTGTCTGGGGATGGGTTAACCGTGCCCTGCCATCGGCTGCGCTGGTGGAGTGCGTCAGAGCTGTGACTTCAGGAACATTCCCATAGATGAATTGTTGCCGGTCGTGATCCTGAGCGATCAGGTGCTTGTGGTGCTCAGAATTGCAAAGGCGAAGTGGGCGCTGCCGCCGACTGCGAGGAGCGGCGTGTCGATAGCCCAAGACGACTGGGTAAACTGAATGAAGCAGGCGAGAGAATGCCCTGTCGGAACTATTCATCCGCGCATCACAGCGGTTAGAGTTCAATCGGTCACGCGAAAGTACGTAACCAAGCCGAAACGCCGTCGGCTAGGGGGCCACAAGATACTTGAAGCTTTGTCTGATTGCAAATGTCTAATGAAAAAGCATGAGGTGCTGGGTCTTGCGGCCGACGGGAAAGCTCAACTTATTACAAAAATTGGGGTGTCTCGGATTTGGCAGTAGAACGGAGTACGTACCGTGACAGTACCTGGTGCCAATATGGACGAGATGGCTCGTAAAAATGCGAGGCTGACACTAGTACGTAGGCGGGTTGAATACACGAAGGCATCGTCTGGCGACCGGTTGGCTGAGCAGGTCATGGAGGTTGAGGATATAGACGGCATCCGACGAGCTCCTTGTTCCCCTCATTCAGGAACAGGCCGATGTCGCGGGCGTGATCGAGCGGCGTACAGTATCGATCAATCGAGGTGGCGCCCCAGCGGGAAAGAATGCCTCTCCTGGCCGCTATGATTTCATCGGCACAGGCTTTCGGACAGATTGCGGCATAAATGCTTGTTCCCGCGCGGCACATCTGGATGACGCTCACTGGAGCGGGCGAGACGCACGATTCCGCGGTTTATTCCTTGTGTTTCCCATCCAGCAGACAACTGACATTCATGTCGCCCATGACGTTGATGGCCGTCCGGCAGCGGTCGAGAAACCAATCGACGGTCAGCAGGACCGGGATGTATTGCACGGGCAGCCCGACGGCTGTGAAGACCATGGTCATCGTGACGAGACCTGCTTCCGGAATTCCCGCGGCGCCGACGGAGGCAATGACGCTGGTCAGCACCACCATCAGTTGTTGAGACAGTGAGAGATCCATCCCGATGATCTGGGCGATAAATAACGCTGCCATGGCCTCGTACAGTGCGGTGCCGTCGTTGTTGAAGTTCGCGCCGACGAGCGCTCCCATTCTGGCGGATTGCTCGCGCACGCCTATGCGATCTTTCAGTGCGACGTAGGTCACCGGCATTGTGGCCGTTGAGCTCGCGGTGGAGAAGGCCATGACCAGCGCGTCCCGTCCTCCGCGTATCAACGCTGCCGGGGAGACCCACGACCCGAAGCGGATGCGCACGAGGTAATAGGCCGCCTGGATCGCGAGTGCGAGCAGCACGCACAGCACAAAGATCCCGAGTGCCTGGAACTGCGCGAAGCCTTCCGTGCCCACGATGCTGGCCACGATGCCGAAGACGGCCAGCGGGACCACGGCGATGATCCAATGCAAAATCTTGATTAAGGACTCCAGCAAGAGTTCGACGAGATGTTCGACCGTGCCGAGCGGACGGTGACGTTCATTACGTAACGCCATGCCGAATGCCACCGCGACGAAGATGACCCCGATGACTTTCCCATCGTCACCCAGTGGTCCAAGCAAGCTCTTGGGGACATTCTCGAAAAAGAGGACCAGTGGGTTCACGCTATGTGTGATCTCGGCGGGCGATGGAGACGGCGTCAGCCCCGCTCCCTGTCCCGGCTGGATGATGTTCGCGACGGTCAATCCGACGGTGATCGCGACCAACGTGTTCAGCAACAACAGCCGGGGAAGGCGAGCCGCAAGCGGACCGCCGAGGCGCGTGGTCATGAACGTGTGCACGATCGCTGCAAGGATCAGGGGCGGGGCGAGGGCACCCAAGAGCCGGAGCACCAGCTTGCCGGGCACCGCCAGGACGGCCGCCTGACTACCCAGTATCAGCCCAGTCAGGACGCCGAAGACCAGGCCGATGACAATGCGACCATACAGCGGGAGGTTGTGCCAGGTTGCCATCAGGCCTGTCGGCGACGTCGCGATGGTCGTGTTCTCCAGGGACTTGTCGTCCACGAAATGGTACTCCGATGGTGTTGTGATTCTCGGGAAACGAGCAGCCGTGCTGTTGAGATTAGCGCAGATGCAGCGTTGTCGGTTGTGGCGGATACTATCAGATCTGGTTCCGTGGCGGGGAGATGGATGCAGGAGTATTCACGCGGCGTTCACCTCGCACCGCAGCAGTTGGTATGTCGGATCAATGCCAAATCGCAGACATGGGGTGATGCGTATGTTCGATCAAGAGGGGGTGAAGGAAAGACAACTGTCCGGCCGGGTTGCAGCGGCACAACCCCCAGCCGGAACAAGTCAGGCGAGGTCGGGATAGAAGTAGTCGGCTCCGACAGGAAATTGGCCGAGCCATTGCGTGAAACGCGAGACTTCTTCTCCGCGAAAAATGCATCCGTGCTGAGGAAGAATCGCCGTGATCACGAGTCTGAAGGTGTGGTCCTTGTACATGGCGGCGCCGACATCTCCTGAGAACAGGAACCCGCTGACCGTATCGTGAACAAGAATATTGCCGGGGGAGTGCAGGAACGGTGCGGAGAGACAATCGAGTCAGCCGCCGTCTTTCAACGGGATCGAAAGACCCTCGTCTGGTACTTTGACGAAATTAAGGTTGTGGGCCTTACCGCTCAGGTCCCTAGTTTCATAATGCAGCATGAACCGAGTCCAGAAGCTCGACACGACCAGCTTGATCTGGTCATTCCACTTTGTCCAACTGGGAAATGAGGCACAGATATCGGGGGCTTGATGGCTGAAGAACAGGTGGGTGATGCTATTCGGGCTGAGGAGGAGACACACTTTCTTGAACACATGTGGGAACCGGTCGAATCGGCCCGGTTCAAGAATGTAGCCCTCGTTTCCGTCGATGATCAGATAGGTGTTGCACTCGATCTCGTCACCCCCGGTGTGTATGCCGATCCAATAGACCTTGTGGCCACCGTTATCGAAAAGCAGGATGGCGTCGTCGGGACACCATGGCAACCTCCATCCGGCAGACCACCGAACGGCCCGGTCTCTGCATCTCTAGGTGAAATTATAGAGGAGCATCCACCGATCACAAATTGAATACGCGAATGGGGGGAGCCTGAAGGAGAATGCCTTGGAGAAAGAAACGCTGCCAGGCCGGTTGTCTGTTCCATGGGGCCAGGTGTCGTTGTCTTCCAGTATAGTATGTGAACCGCTGACACCCTCCTCCCAAGGCAGGCGTGTGACTAGGTTGCGCGCCTGCAGTCGTTCACTCTAGCAGAGCTGCGTTTCCTAGCGTCGGGCCCTAAGTGTTAGAGGGATTCGGTGCCTTCTCGGGAGATGCATGGGGCGCCTGACAAAAGGTTTCGGCTGGGCCCCTGTTACGTATCCAGGTCTGGATGATTCCGGGGACCATTTCTTGGCGTCGTCTTTGAGCGAGTGGCTACCGTTGTTCGGGTGGGACAGCTTTGAGCGTGGCGACAAATGCGCGATGGGCGGAGGGATCAACCGGCCGATGCCGGATCGTCGTGCTCGCTGGGTCCTTGCCGAGGTAGTTTTCACCTCTCCAATTCTTCGACGGTCTGATGGGCCTTGGTTCGAAGCCGCCGCCGCAATTGGGGCAGACATTGTGTAACACGTCCGCGACGCATGCTGCGCAAAACGTACATTCGTACGAGCAGATGCGCGCCTTGGGTGAATCAGGTGGCAACGGTGTATTGCAGTGCTCGCAGGTTGGTCGAAGTTCCAGCATGCTGGATCTGGTTCGCTAAGGAATGGTCGTTTGTCCATTCTACGCGCTCAAGCCTTCAGGATCTACGGGAGAGAAACACGGGGGAGTTCGAGTCTGCAGGCGGCGTTGGGTCGAAATCCGGTCATCCTGGCGAGACGGTTAGGTACCTCGCACGTTGAATTCCTCTCCTGTCCGGCATAGATTCCGCGGAGATTCTTGAGGGAATTCATCGCAGGCTCGACGGACGCGATTGGTGCCCAAGGTGGACTGTCCGCCACGCGTCGAGGGGAGGCCGCATCAGCTGGCATTCATCGAGGGCAGCCTCGTTGGTGGGGCATCCGTGTCGGACCGTTGGTAGATTACGCGTGATCCTTTCTTTGTCGTTCCGTGCGAGGCCAAATAAAACTCGTGGTGTGTCTTCGCCATCCTTGGTTGAGATAGAACCCCTCTTTGCCCACCGCCGACGTCAGGGTCGTGAACACATAGTTGACGAGTGAGTGTTCGAGATACGACAAGATATTGCTGCCAATCCCACGGCCCTGATAATGAGGGTCAACCACCAAATCGACTATCAATGCATAATATTTTCCGTCATCCACCGTACGTCCAACACCGACCAACGTACGATCATCGTAGGCACATCGAACATAGGAGCTGGATCTAAAGGCAGCCTGAATGTCTTTGGCATCTCTTTTCCCCCAGCCGACGCGTTCGAAGAGCTCGGACACCCTCTCCCAGTCCACACCCTCCGCGTCATTTTCGTACTGTATGTCCATGGGTCGTTCTATTGCTAGGGTGAGACATCAGCCCTGATAGCATGACTCGCATTCACAGTCTTCTGCTCTTCGCGCCGGTCATATGTCCCTCACGTCTGCTTGTCTGTACCCGTTGACTGTCAGGACAACTCCACACACCAACAGTACCGACGTCATGGCCAATACGGCAGTGGGATGGTCAGCGGTCTGTTGGGACGAGACCGGAGCGACCATGCGGATCAGCCCACCGAGGAGGAGTAGCCACCCTGTGAGCGTGATCAGCACAGGCCAGCGAGGCATCCAATAGTTGTGGGCACGGACAATAGTCCAGCCCGCGACAAAGAGCAGCGTGCCGTTGAGGTACGTGAGATGCGCGGACGTGTTCGTGAAGATCTCGAGGTTCAGCGACTCCGTAACGGAGACTGCAATGAGGCTCGGCCCGAGCAGTGCTGCAACTTGCTTCGACTGTGCCACCTCACCCTCTGTTCTCCGGCCTCAGCACCCCTGCAGTTTCGCAGGACAGGCACCGGCAGCATTCTACAATTTCCGGTGGGTTTGGTCTATTGCACGCGCATGTGGTCGGTGCGTGGGCGATGGGCCGGAGATGTCAGGGATGAAAGAAGACTTGGGCCGGCTTCAGAAGGGCACTCCTTGGTGCCAGTCCTTTTCAGCGCAAGTAGCGCCGAAGGCCAGACCTAAAGAGCCAGGTCGGAGCCGGAACGGGTGCCAGGCTCGGTCCGAATGATCCCTGGCACCTCTCTCTTCCGTCAGACATCGAGCCGGCGCGCCCGTTGAAAGCCTTTACAGCCACCGGTCACTCGGCTAGCCTAGCGCCTCATGCAGAGACTCACACCGGCGCTCGCTTACTTTCTGATCGTTTTCGGAGCCGGATTCCTCCTCGGGACAATCCGCGTCCTGCTCATCCTTCCGATCCTGGGCGAACGGGCGGCCGAGCTCTTGGAGATGCCGTTCATGCTCATCTTCATTGTGCTGGTTGCCCATTGGATCGATCGGCGTTTTCTGATGGGCGTGGACGATCGAGGGCGAATCGGCGTGGGAGTGCTTGCGACCGGATTGGTCTTGATCGCAGACTTAGTCGTGGGCATCGCTCTTCGTGGCATGACGCCACACGATGTGCTGTTCGCCAGGGATCCGATTTCGGGCGCGGCCTACTACCTTAGCCTGCTGCTCTTCGCCGTCATGCCCTGGCTAGTCGCGCCACGCCGTCGGCGATAACGACAGCGTGCCTGCTGAAAGGGGACTGGAATGATTTCTGGCACCATTGTCTGGCCTCACACACTGTGCGGCGAAGATGGCGCCTTGAGGTGCTGATGCGGCGCCTGCTCTCGTTATTGCAAGGGCCCGAAGGATTGTGGCTCACAATCAGTCTCCTGGTCTATCTCGTTGCGACGAGCAATGAACCTTCGACGCCGGCGGGCAACGAGTTCCTTGAAACGCTTTGGGTTGCGATTCCGTTAGCGGGGATTCCCCTCACATTTCTGACTGCTTATTTGCCGGGCGGGAGCGGCCGGTGGTGGCTGCTGCGCGTGGTGCTGGTTTCCTCAGTCGGCGTGCTGGTGGCGTCGTTCATCGCGGCCAGCGGGGTCGATTATCACGATTCCCGCAACTCCGGCCTACTCGGCGCACCCGTGTACAGCCTCTCGATTGGGATTGTACTGCTGGTGCCACTCACGTTCGTCGCTGCTGCTCTGGTGCGGAGAAAGAACCGGGCAAGGATGAGATAACGGTGCCTGGTGCGAGTGCCTGCGTCGGCAGGCGGAATGTGCGATTGCCGGACTTAAGGTGACCAGGATTTGACAGCCACCATTCTGAGCTCCAGTCGGCAGGTCCAATTCCTGCTCTGTGATGGACAGACTCAGAGTTATGGGGCATATATGATTTGCGGTTCACGTCCGGGGAAAAGCAGTGGGCATTGATGAAATTGAACCCTCTTGAAAGGGGCTTGGTATGAGCGTCCCTCCCTTTACTGCACACAACATCCGGCTCGATGACGGCAGACGCACCATACCCGATGCGCCACTGTTGCTGGAAGAGTGGCCCGGGTTTCACTCGCTCAAGAGGCTGCTCGACTTGGTGTTTCCTACCGGCAAAGAGAACCATCGCATTGTGGATCTGGGATGTTTAGAAGGGGGCTATTCGGTCGGGTTTGCCAGGATGGGATTCGAGGCGGTGGGGATCGAGGTCAGAGACGCGAACTTTCAATGCTGCAGCTACGTGAAGGAGCATGTCAGCCTGCCGAATCTGCAATTCGTGCAGGATAATGTGTTGAACTTTTCCCGTTACGGCAGATTCGACACGGTGTTTTGCTGCGGGTTGCTCTATCACTTGGATCAACCAAAAGCATTTCTGGAACAGGTGGCCAAGCAGACGAAAAAAATGCTCATTCTTGATACGCATTTTTCGATCGAGTCCGATCGGGTCAAGCCGCACTATGTGCTTTCCCCCATGACATCGAACGAGTCTCTGAAGGGCCGCTGGTACAGAGAGTTCCAGGACAATGCCTCCATTGACGAACGGCAAGGGCTCCGGTGGGCCTCTTTCCATAATAGCCAGTCATTTTGGGTGAAACGCGAAGACCTGATCGGACTGATCTACGACTTGGGCTTCAAGACGGTCTTTGAGCAATTTGATTATCACGCCCCGGACATTACCAAGGTCTTGACGGACAGTTACGAATATTTATTGCGGGGAAGATTTGTCGGCATCCGGTAGGGTCGAGACTGATCATCTCGCGAACCCCCTGCTTCGCTAGCTTATAGTTCCTGGGCGTCTCTTCTCAGGATTCTTTCTAGAACCTCTCGGCCGCCCGAGTGACCGGAGGGTCGATTCCATTCCACACTGCTTCGCCAACCGCCGCACCCAGGCTTCTTCACCGAACGGGCGGCCTCGTTGCACACGCGCCACCCAATCGCGTGGCCGCGTCATGGGCCAGTCACTGAGCCAAGCTGTCAGCGTGACATCTGCTTGATCCCGCCGGCACAGGCCCGATCATCTATCAAGCACCACTCCTTTTCAGCGCAACCAACGCGGCAAGGCCAGATCCAAAAAGCCAGGCCGCAGCCGGAACGGGGACGGGGCTTGGACCACCTTCCACCGTCAAATTGATTCGCGCGAACGTGGAGGTGTTAAACGGAAGGCTCTCGACGTTGACCTGAAGCGTATTGCCGGAGAATGTGACGTCACTGTCGGATAAGCCAAGCGTGGTCACGGTACGATCGATCAGCGCCTGCCTGATACTGGGCATTGCAGCATTGTCGAAAGTGAGCTTAAATCCATTGCGGAAGCCTGATGCGAATCGGAAGTCAGGAGCAAAATTGAAAAAGTCGAAGTGGGGGAGAAATAATTTCTTGACACCATTCTTCAGAACCTATTGCGTGGTGCTCTCCTTGATGAGGTGACTGTACAATCGGGGGAAGCTTGCACATGATGTAATCAGCCAAAGCGTGACGAACCGTTTCTTCTTTGTTAGTTTGTAACTTCAAGGCGCACAGACTAATAGAGTCGGCACGCGACTGAGTAAATTTCAGAGGAAGGTGTACTGGATGATGCGACGAGGTATGAGTCGTACGATTTTCCATGCATGCACACATATGTTCTTGGCTGTCTTTGTAGGCTGTTTTTTTCTGGTTACATCTGGTGAGGCGGCAAGCTTCGATTGCTCACAAGCCAGAGCACAAATCGAGAAGTTAATCTGTGGAGATCCACAGGTTTCAAAAATGGACGAAGATTTGGCCGCGGTATACGCTGATCTCTTAACGAAGACTGCTGATCTTAAGGCGATCAAAGCACAGCAACGTGAATGGCTCATCAACCTCCGTAAGCATTGCAACAATATCGCCTGCCTGAAAAATATGTATGCATTACGCATCACGGCCCTCGCCACAGCAAAGCAAGCCGAGGGTGATCTTTCGGCAAAATCAATTGCGGCCAATATGGAAACTTGCCGACTGGTGGCTGAGTATGCCAATCGCGGTGATCTCGACTCCATCTCAGTGCAACCGACTGTCCCTCGGCCGGAACAAGAGAAGTTGAAACGTCTAATGGGCGAGGGGGTAGAGCTTCCCGAATATGTGAGCTATTGGGCCATTGATTTGGATCATGACGGCAGTCCTGAACACTTCATCGTTGTACTGGATCCTGAGATGGGTGAGGGCTATGCGCTTGCACGATCCAGAAAGAATGGCTCGACTCTGGCCGGAGTCAACGACAACGAGGATAAGAACATCACCCTCTCTGTGCTTTCCCTGAACGGCCGATACTATATTCTCTCCAGTACGCTTCCCAAATTGGGCAAACTCTGGCGCCTGGCAAGAAACGGAGAATTCGTGAACATGTGCAAATTCTCCCAGCGCGAAGAGCCCGTAATCGAGCGCTCCGACGGGAAGGAGAACCCTGTATGCAGAGATGCGAAAGACAATCGAATCCCTCCTGTCGCATTCTCCAACATGCATGCAATCAGTGCGGTGCCTCAGGAGCCCCGATTGAGGTTGTCATATCCAAGTGAGGACCTGGCTCGAATTGATATCGACAATGATGGCCAGGTCGATAACGTCGTCCGTTTTACAACCACCTTGGGATCTTACGGTTGTGAGACACAATATTTTGCGACTACTGATATAACCAGGACCCGTATCCCAGGCACTGCCTTAAATGATTTGCTCTATAGTGCCCTGGGCACGGATCGTTGTAGTCGCAATCTTGAAATCTTAGTCCATGGTGGCGTCACATACGTGGGTATCCAGTCATGGACTCCCGACTACGCTGTTTATCGCATCAAAAACGACATGGCTAAGACGGTCTGTGAGTTTCCAGGGCGAGTGATCAACGAGGTGGTCGATGATGATCAGGAGGCAGCGAAGTGAAGACTGTGTCCTTCATCATCGGTGTCCTCGCAATCTGCTTTGGTGGAGCAGTGCATGCCAAAGAATGCGAGTTCAGCGCCGATAGCCATCCACGCGTGCCACCACCAACATACATAGAGGCCATTGAGAGCCAATTCGCCGCATCGGCATATGAATGTGCAATCCGTGCCACGCAAAAACTGGCTATCTCCTTAGCTTCGCTACCCGACAGGGAGGAGTATGACGCTCGTTTTGCGTTGCGTGAGATGGCAATCAAGATCAGTAGAAATCCGTCTTATCCAAGCGGACAGCGTCTAGAGTTGCTGAATGCAGCAGTAGTAAGTTTGGCAAGTAGTGAGGCAACCCTGAAGAAAGAGGAAATACAAGCTGATGTGCGCATGCTGATGGTAGGTGGCAAGGCACTCAGATTACAAAACGACACCGTCGGATGGTTGGAGTTACTGACACTGGCCATTCGTCTTGATCGGCAGCTGGGAGATACCGACCGACGGATTGCTCCGCAGGAAATCCAGCCTCTCCTCCACGATCCCTATCGCCCATACAACCACTTTGATCGCCTGGCAACGCTCGCAGAGCTAACCAAAGGCGACAAGGTAATGGAGAATTTCCGTTCGGAGCTTGTACGTACAATTTACTTCAACGTTATGAATTGGCGAGAAGATCCCAGTCGTGAGGTGGCCCTAGACCGCTGCACACAATTGCTCCGCCTCGTCGAGGCTCTAAGCGATGTGACGAATTGCTACCGCTGTCCACCAGACTGGCGGTGGCGGCCTATTATGAAGGTGGGAGCGGCCTATAAAAGACTGGGCATGGCCGAGGAAGCTAAGGCCTATGTCGAACAGGCCATTCAAATTGTTCGCAGTCAAACAGATCTTAACTCTCGCCTTGGAGGGTATCGATATGTACTGAGTGACTTGATAATTATGCCATACGACCGCCAGGCAATCTTGTCCTTTCTCGACGAGATGGAGGAACTTGCTAATGCACTCGATACGCCGATAGCAAGAGAGGTTCGCAGTGCATGGCTCAAAGACTTTCTTGAACGGGCTCAGTTCAAGCGGTGAGTGGGTATGAATAAATGAAGTTGCTCAGACATAATCCACGGGTCGGTAGTTTTATCTCAGAGTGAAAGCGAGACACAGCCTGCCGCGCAAGAAAGCCTGATTTGTTAAGGAAGGTATCGAGGCTTTCAAGCTAGAATGCTGTGTTTCGAAAGCATACGATACAAATATTGTGAGTTCAGTTTCGTTTTCTCAGCGAGCGAGTTGGCCTGGCCGGTTCCCTACATGCGCGCGTCCAACGAGGGGAGTCTTCAGCAGCGCGTTGCGCGAGCATGGGGAACTGCCAGGCCAGCCTCTTTCCCCCTCTCACCTCGGCCTATACATCATCACCGTCACGCCAACCAGACACACCATCGCGCCGATGACATCGAATCGATCCGGCTCCACGTGATCGACCAGCCACCCCCACAGAATCGATAGGATGATGAACCAGCCGCCGTAGGCGGCATAGACTCGGCCGAAGTGTGACGGCTGATAGGTCGGCACGATGCCGTACAGAATCAAGATGACGGCGCCGGTTCGATGGCGAGGCGAGGGTACGGTATGAGATCATGACGACAGTCGGGCATGCAAATAGCACGGCGCCAGCCCATTCCGTTCAGAGGAGGGTTCCATGAAGCTTCTCTCCGTGCAAGTCGGACATCCCCGCACCGTCAAATGGCATGGCAAAGTTGTCTCGACCGGGATCTACAAGGAGCCACTTGAGGGGCGTGTCCTGCTCCAGCTCTTCAATCTCAAGGGCGACGAACAGGCTGACCTGACTGTACACGGCGGGAGAGAAAAAGCGGTGTACGTCTATCCGTCGGAGCATTACCCGTTCTGGCAGAAAGAATATCCCGACCTGCTGTTTCAACCGGGATGGTTCGGCGAGAACTTCACCGTCCAGGGCCTGGACGAACGGACGGTGTGCATCGGCGATCAATTCCGGATCGGCGGCGCCCTGGTCGTCGTGACCCAGCCGCGCATGCCTTGTTTCAAGCTCGGCATCCGACTTGGCAAACCTGATGCGGTGAAGCGGTTCCATGCTAGCGGTCGCTGCGGCTTCTATCTCGGTGTGCTCCAGGAGGGGGAGGTTGGTTCAGGCGATCTGTGGGAACAGGTCGCCCGGGGTGATGAGCAAATGACTGTCCTAGAAAGCTACCGGCTGATGACCCAATAGCGGCGAATCCAGTTCACTGCGCTCGCTCTTCCCAATTTTCCACAGCAAGCGGGGCTTGGTTTGCCCCAAACTGCGCGCGTCCAACGAGGGCCTTCCGAGGCCGCGCGTTGCGCGAGCACAGGAGACCATCAGGCCAGCTCCATCCTCCCACTCTTGCATCTCCGTCTTTTCCCCTCGTACAATGACGAACTCCAAGCTAACCCTTTGGCATTCTGATTGTTTCGGAATGCCGGACCGATACAAGGGCCGTCTTCATGCGGGTTGAGTACACAAAGGGCGAGCGGGCCTCGCGCGAGCTGATCATGCTCCAGCGCCAGTCATCCGAAGCCGCCGCCGGTCGGAAGATGAAGGTTATGCTCATCTTTCCACCCGACTGGTTCCCGTCCGAACCCTATCTGAGTCTTCCGTCCCTTACCGCCGTCCTCCGCCAAGCCGGGCATCAGGTCGTTCAAAAAGACATCAATCTCGAGATGTGGGATTGGTACTTTAGCGAGGACTTTCTCAAGAAGGTCTTGCGCAAGGTGCCCCAGCAGCTCGATCGCCTCAGGAAGCTGGCGAAGAAGCGCGACTTGGAGGATTGGGAACAGGATCTTCAACTACAACTCTGCGAGGTGAGCCGCCAGCGGATCGACGAACTGATCAAGAAGGCGGAAAAAGCCAAGGCGATCATTCGCGGGGAAATCTTCTACGAAATCGATCAGTTGGAGTGGGCGATTCAAGTATTTCGTGAGGTCACGGCGGTGATCTCGTTGGTCTATGCGCCGGCGCGGATCTGCATGCCGCCCATGGAAACCAACCTCTCCTATAAGGTGTTCGTTTCCAGCGAAGTCATAGAGGCGGTGAACGACACCCAGGTGAACGTCTACCGCGATGTGTTCGAGCAACTCGTGAAGCCGGCCATCGAGGCGGAGCAGCCGGACGTGATCGGCATCTCGATCGTATTGCAGCAGCAGATGTTCTCTTCCATGACCTTCTGTGCGCTCATCAAGCAGCACTTTCCCCACATTCATGTGACGATCGGCGGCAACACGGTCACGCGTCTGCGCGACGTGCTCCCGCAGTCGCCGCTGTTCCAATACTTCGACAGCGCCGTGGTCTATGAAGGCGAGACGGCCTTTGTGCAGCTCGTGTCGGCGGTGGGGGCGAAGCAGAGTCTGGCCGAGGTGCCGAATACCATCTACAAGGACGCGACCGGGGTGCATGTTTCCACGACCAGCTTTGCGGAAGACATGCACAGTTTGCCGCCGCCGGACTTCGACGGCTTGCCGCTGGAAAAATATTTCGTGCCGACCAAGATCTTGCCCTATCTCGCCACGCGCGGCTGTTACTGGGGCCGTTGCGAGTTCTGCGACCACGGCGAGGGCTACACGGCGGGGTACCGGACGAAGAAAATTCAGGACGTGCTGGCGGAGATAACCTACCTGCGCGACAAGTACGGAGCCAGGCATTTTCACTTCACCGATGAGTCCTATCCACCGGCCCTGTTCCGGAAACTCGCGCGCGGCCTGATCGACAGCAACATGGGGATCGTGTGGACGACCCACATGCGTTTCGAAAAGAGTCTGCTGGAGGATCAGGTTTGGCAGGATGCCAAGGACAGTGGCTGCAAGTACCTCCACTTCGGGTACGAGTCTGGGAACGAACGGGTGCTCAGGCTGATGGACAAGGCCACGACCACCGAAATCATGACGAAACACTTGAAGTATACCGCCGAGGCCGGCATCTGGAACCATTGCATGGGCTTCTTCGGCTTTCCCGGCGAGACGCGGGAGGAAGCCTGGTCGTCCGTACAATTCCTGGAGCAGAACAAGGACTATGTGCATTCGCTGGGCTTCGGGACGTTCGATCTGGGCCGGCATAATCCGGTGGCGAAACATCCCGAGAAATTCGGCGTGACCGCCTACAAAAATCCCGAGTGGGATCTGGCGCTGGATTACTACTTCACGGTGAAGCAGGGCTTGAGCATCGAAGAGGCGGAACGCGTGTTCGAGGAGTTCGAGCGGAACCACAACCCGGGTTGGGATCTGCGGTTGTTCATCCGCGAATACATTTTTCTCTACATCGCGCGCTTCGGATTGCAGAAGCTGCCGGACCTGCAGTTCCGGTCGGCGAAAATCGTTACCACAGCTCCTTCGCTAGCGGGGAAGATGTAATGTCAGCATCGGGTCTCGTTCAAATCGACGGGCTGTCGCCGATCAAGAAGGAAGATCGGAAGCAGTCGAAGGTCATGTTGCTGTTCCCGCCCGAGTGGGTGCCGACGGCGCCCTATCTCGCCTTGCCTTCGTTGACCGCCGTGTTGCGCGAAGCCGGGCATACGGTCGTGCAGCGCGACATCAACATTGAGATGTACGACCATTTCTTCAGCATGGAGTTCCTGATCTGGGTGAAGGGCCGCCTGGGCATGCACCTCAAGCCGCTTCAGGATAAGGAGAAGGCGGGGACGCTGACCGACCAGGAAGCCAGCCAGAAAGCGGTGCTGGAAGAAGCCTACGCAGTAGATGTCTTCGATCTCGCGGAGCGCGCCGAGGACGCGAAGCTGGTCGTGCGTGGTGAACGGTTCTACGAGGCAGAAAAGCTGGAGCGCGCGCTGAATACCTTTCGTGAAGCGATGCAGTACATCTCCGCCGCCTACTACCCGGCCTCGCTGGTGTTCTACCCGATGGAAAGCAACCTCGGGTATCGACCCGGCGTTTCGAAGGAAGTATTTGCCTGTCTCGATGACGAGCAGGTGAACGTCTATCGCGACATCTGTAACCAGCTTGTCCTGCCCAGCGTGAGCAAAGAAAAGCCGGCGGTGATCGGCATCTCCATCGGCACGCAAATGCAGCTGATGGCCGGTCTGACCTTCTGCAAGATGATCAAGGAAAGTTTTCCTGAGATCCGCGTCGTGGTCGGCGGCAATGTTGTTACGCGGTTGCAGGAAGAATGGGCCCACCACGAGCGGTTTTTTACCGAGGTCTTCGACGCAGCCATTTTGTACGAAGGCGAGCATGCGCTCCTCTGGTACCTGGAGGCTGTGAACGGCCAACGGGCGATTGAGCAGGTGCCCAACCTCATGTATCGCGACGCGGCGGGCGTGAAGCAGAGCAAGGAAGTCTACACGGAGAAAACGGCGGCGCTGCCGTTGCCGGACTTCGACGGCCTGCCGCTGGATCGCTACTTCGTCCCCGAGCGGATCATTCCCTACCTCGCCACACGCGGCTGCTACTGGGGCCGTTGTACCTTCTGTGATCACGGTCAGGGTTATTTCGACCAGTATCGCGGCATGAGCGCACAGCATGTGGTGGAGCAGGTGACGGCGCTGCGGGATAAGTACAACTGCCGCCACTTTCTATTTTCCGACGAATCCTATCCGCCCGCGTTGTTCAAGAAGGTGTCGCAACTGCTCGTGGACCGGAACGTCGGTATCAAGTGGACGACGCTGATCCGCTTTGAGGAGACCTTGCAGGATCAGGCGATTTGGGATCTGGCGGCGAAGGCCGGCTGCTGCACGTTGTACTACGGCATGGAGTCGGCGAACGAGCGCGTCCTGAATCTCATGGACAAACATGCGCGGAAGAGCGTGATCCAGAACAATCTGCATCAGGCGGCCAAGGCCGGCATCTGGAACCATGTGATGGCGTTTTACGGGTTCCCGGGCGAGACGCGTGATGAGGCGCTGGAGACGCGCCAGTTTGTCATCGACAATCAGCCGGTGATCCATTCCGTGGAGCTGTTTTATTTCGTGGCCTACCGCCACACGCCGATGGTACGCAATCCGGACAAGTTCGGCATCACGATCCATAAGCAGGAAGAGTACGACCTGCCGCTGGATTATTACTACACGCTGAACGAGCCGGTGGGCATTTCCTGTCTCGACGCGATGCAGCTCTGCGAAGAATTTTATAAGAACGACTTTCAGCCCTGGGCGGTGCGGGTGAACAGCCGCGAACATGTCTTCCTGTATATCTCCAAGTTCGGCACGAACAAGCTTCCGCAGATTTATGCGGCCACGAAGGACGGCGCCGCGACGGAAGGGGTATCGGGTCTGGTGACCTGGCCGATGGCCGTGGCCGAAGGAGCGGGGGAGAAGGACGGGGAGACGTCGATGTCGCGGGTGGTCTCCCACGGGGTCGAGTAGCCCGGATGATGAAAACGCCATCTCACGGCGTTCTCGGTCGGCTGTCTCCCTGCGACGTACCGCAAGGGTACGCCTCAGTCGGCACCCTCCCTGCGGCCTTGTGACATGACGTTTTGATCATCCGGTGGCAGATAAGCCGAGTGAAGCGTACCTCCCAAGATTCGAACAACGAGGGAGGAGTGAAGGTGTTCTCAGTGGCGATTCACAGTTAACTGTGGGCGTCGTCGGGGACGACTAGCGCAGCAAGTAAGGTGTACGAGGCCTCGATCAGGCGGGTCATCTCTTCGGCTTTGGTATAGGCCTGCATGTATTTCTTCGGGTTGTTGGTCAGATTGGCGAAGCGGCGCGGGGTCCAGGTATGGAGCAGCGCATCGCGCTTCTGATCGAGTTGATCGCGGGTAAAGGGTTGGGTGAGTGCGAAGAGTGTTAGTGCGTCGGTGAGGCGTTTCTCGGTCATGTCACGGAGTCTGGCAAGTCGACGATGACCCTGTCAATCTTACACAGGTTGCCCCAGCGGCGATAGGCGAACCGGTTCACCATGCCCACCACGCTTCCTATATTTCAGCCGATTCCCATCTTCAAAGATCGCACCGATTATCGGCAGGTGCTCATTAAGGAGATGGACGCGGGGAAGATTCCCCTGAGTCTGGGCCGGGACTGTCCGGTCAAATGCGAGTTCTGCTACGAGCTCGACCACTCCTACCGCGAAACGCTCGATCCGCCCAAAACCAGTGATGAGGATTGGAAGTTCATCCTCAATTACATCAGCCGGAAACCGACCGACCCCACGCAGTTCTGGTGCCTCGGCGGCAACGAGTTCATGGAATGGACGGATCTTTTTCTCCATCCCAAGGCGATGGAATGGGTCGAGGACTTTCTGAAGTACACCGACAAGAGTATTCAGTTCTTCACTGTCGGGTTTGTGCATGTGCCGAAGATCCACCAATTGGTCGCGCAGTATCCCGGCCGCATCAACTTCGAGCTCTCGGTCATCACGCTCAGCGATTACCGACAGCGGTTGATGCCGCATGCGCCGTCGGTGAAACATCTCATGAAAGTGCTGGACGGGCCGGCTGTGTCTTCCGCCAATTTCTACGCGTTCGACAAGGACACGATGTCCAAGGACGCCGCGACGATTTCGGCGATCAACCAGCAATGCGTGCTGTGGATGGGGACGCTCACACCGGTACGCGGGCTCAAGGAGGAAACGGCAGCCGTCATGCGGCAGGGACGAAAATTCCTGCCGGACGAGGCAACGAAGATCTATCACTTGGGCTTGCCGAATCTCCAGACCATCCACACGGAGTCCTACACCACCGCCTTCTTAAGTCGACGCCGAATCGTCAGCCTGTTCGATTCGCTCGAACTGGAAAAGAAGGACACGGTCGTCATGGCGGGCAGCGTCCATAAAATTCTGACCATGTTCCGCAAGAATCGTGCGAAGTTTCTCTACGTGCCCAACGCCTTGCTCAGCGGCGATTCGGATTGTACGGTGCTGTTGACCTTCGACGATATCGCGCGGCGGTTGACGAAGGAAAAAGTCATCCACGTGCCGAAATGCATCATGCAGTCGGGGCGCGGACCCTATACCGATATCACGGGGGTGAGCCTGGAGCAGTTCACCAAAAAAACCGGGGTACGGGTGAAGGTGCTGCACAAGATCGATACCCGATTCGCCAACCAGCAGTTGTACCGCAACGGCTCGTTGCAGAATTACGTCGAGCAATACCTTCACAATCCGTTGAGGGGGGCGTATGAAGCCATTCCACGCCCCGTGTGACAGGCTGCTGAAATCGACCTCCCACGTCGCGGCTCGCTAAAATCCTCAACGTACCCTCGAGGGTACGCCTCCGGTTTTATCTCGCCTGCGGCCTCGTGGGACGCCGTTTTTCCCAGCCGTTTAAATTCCTACACACCGGCCAGTGTCGCGTTCTTGCCCCCTTGCAAAAAATACTGACTCGGGGCAACATGCCGCCAGCATCTTCTGGAGGAGCGTATGCCCGGGCAGAGACGATTGCAGTTCTATCAAGCCGACGTGTTTACCGATGAGCCGTTCGGTGGGAATCCGGTCGCGGTGTTTCCCGACGCCGATGGGCTGACCGACGTCGAACTGCAGCAGATCGCCCGCGAGATGAATCTCTCCGAAACCGTCTTTGTGTTTCCCCCGACCGACCAAGCTGCCGTCGTCAAGATGCGCATCTTCACACCGACGCAGGAAATCCCCTTTGCCGGGCATCCGGTGATCGGCACCTTTTTTGTGCTGGGCAGTCTGGACCGCCTGGCCCTCCGGGAGCCGGTCACGCGGGTGCTGCAGGAATGTAATCTCGGCCTGTTTCCCGTCGACATCCATTCCCATGATGGCGTGATCGAACGTGTGGTCATGGCGCAGCCGAGCCCGCAATTTCTGGATGTCATCGAGGAGCCGGAAGCGCTCTTCGCCATCGCCCGGTCGTTGGGAATTACCAAAGCCGCAATCACCGAGAGCCGCTTTCCGGTGCAAGTGGTCTCGACCGGGCTTCCCGTCATCATCGTCCCCGTGCGGACCCTCACGGCGGTGCGCTCGATCATTCCCGATGTGGCGGCCATTGCCGAGCTGTCTCAGCAATATGGCGCCAACGGCATGATGGTGTTCAGCACCATGACGGTCGAACAATCCTCTACCGTCCACACGCGCATGTTCGCGCCGTTGATCGGCATTGTGGAAGATCCCGCTACCGGAAGCGCCAGCGGCGCGTTGGGCGCGTATCTCGTGCAGCATGGGGTGGTGGATATCAGGCCAGAGACTGAAATCACGGCTGAGCAAGGGTATGAGATCGATCGCCCGTCGCGCATTCTGATTCAGGTCAACTCCGACGATGATGCGATTCAGGGGGTGATGGTCGGAGGGCAGGCTGTGATGGTTGTGGAGGGAACGCTCACCTTTTAGCCGGACGATGAAAACGCCATCTCACTGCGTTCTCGGTCGCCCGTCTCCCTGCGACCTACCACAAGGTACGACTCAGTCGCCGCGTTCCCTGCGGCCTTGTGACAGGGCGTTTTGATCGTCCTGCGGGAGATGGTTAAGGACCTGTACTCTCGGAATCACAGTGTGGCGTGACACGTCATGTAGGCATGAATTACAGGTGAGGATGATATGAACGCAGTGGTGTTCCACGAGCACGGCGGGCCGGGGAAATTGCAGTATCAGGAGATGCCGATGCCGACGATCGGCGTCGATGAAGTTCTCGTGCGGGTGAAGGCGTGCGCCTTGAACCATCTGGATATTTGGATCCGCCAGGGCAGTCCTGCCTATCCCATGCCGCTCCCGCATATTCCCGGTTCTGACATCGCCGGCGTAGTGCACCAGATCGGCTCGCATGTCGAAGGGGTGGCCGAGGGAGAGCGTGTCTACGTCTCTCCCGGTGTGTGTTGCGGCCGATGTGAGCAGTGTTTTGCCGGTCATGATAGCCGGTGCCGGTCGTATGGGCTGATCGGGGCCATGTGTCATGGCGGGTACGCGGAATACGTGAAGGTGCCGGCGCGAAACGTGCTCCCGATTCCAGGTGCGTTGTCTTTCGAGGAGGCGGCGGCCTTTCCCTTGGTGTCCGTCACCGCCTGGCATATGTTGTTCGGGTTGGCAGAGGTAGGGCCCGGAGAAGATGTGCTGATTATGGGCGCGGGCAGCGGGGTGGGGCACATGGCGATCCAAATGGCCAAACTCGCCGGAGCGCGTGTGTTGACCACGGTCGGGAGCGATGACAAAATCGCGAAGGCCAAGGCTCTCGGGGCAGATGAAGTCATCAATCATAGCCGTGAGCAAGTCAGCCAGCGTGTGCGTGAGTTGACGCAGCGCCACGGGGTGGATGTGGTGATCGAGCACATCGGTCCGGAGGTGTGGGCGCAGTGTATCGATTCGTTGGCCAAGGGGGGGCGGTTGGTCACCTGCGGAGCGACGACGGGTGCGGAGGTCAAGCTCGACCTGCGCTACGTCTACTCGCGGCAGCTCACGATCAAGGGCTCGTACATGGGATCGCAGAGCGAGTTGCTCAAGGCCGCGCAGCTGATAGGTCAGGGTAGACTGCGGCCCGTGATCGACCGGACCTTTCCGCTGTCCGAGGCGAAGGCGGCGCAAGAATATCTTTTGAATCGGAAATTTTTTGGTAAGATCGTGCTGACTGTTTCGTAATCGGCTTCATTATCAGCTCTCTTGTCCCAATGGGCAGAAAGGTATGTGACATGGCGACTGTTGCACAAATCATGAACAAGAAACCTCAGAGCATCGGTCCGACGACCTCCATTCGCGGGGCGGCGAAGAAGATGCGTACCTTGCGGGTCGGTTCCCTCCTGATCAAGAAGGGGAAGAATCACGTCGGTATCGTGACCGATACGGATTTGGTCCGAAAAGGGTTGGCCACCAATCAGGATGTGGGAAAACTCACGGTCGGTGAGGTGATGACCTCGCCGCTCTGCACCATCGAGAGCAATCAGGCCGTGGATGACGCCCAGGATATGATGGGCGATCTTGGCGTGCGCCATCTGGCGGTGACCAAAGGTGGCTCCGTCGTCGGCGTCGTGTCGGTGCGCGATCTGTTGATGCACTACAAACGGTACGCCCAATCACGATTGGCGGATAAGCAGACGTATTCTGAACCAAAGATCTCGCAAGACTAATCGGATGCTGAAAACGGTCTCCAACTGCGTTCTCGGTCGCACAGCTCCCTGCGACGTACCGCAAGGGTACGCCTCAGTCGCCGTGCTTCCTGCGGCCTAGTTGGAGAACCGTTTTGAGCATCCTTGGTCGGGCAGAGGACGCAAGCGGCTTCCGGCTTCCTTCTCGTTTCATCAAAATCCTCAACGTACCCCTGCGGGTACGCCTCCGGTTTTGCTTCGCCTGCGGCCTTGCTGGACGGCCGTTTTGAACATCCTTCTGAATGCGAATGTTGAAAGCGGTCTCCAACTTCGTTCTCGGTTGCACAGCTCCCTGCGACGTACCGCAAGGGTATGCCTCAGTCGCCGCACTTCCTGCGGCCTAGTTGGAGAACCGTTTTGAGCATCCTTGATTAGGCCGCAGGAAAACCGGCTCCCTACTTCATTCTCGGCGCATCAAAATCATCGACGGCAGCTCACAACATTCAGTTCTAGCCAGACCAAAAAGCTGAAGACTGATTGCTGAAAGCTGATCGCTGAGGACTGACGACGTACTACTTCGTGAGTTCTTTGACGAGGTGGCCGAGTTCGGGGAGGATGAGTTTTTCCATCGCCAGGCGGACGGCGTTTTCCGAGCCTGGGGTGGAGAAGAGAATGCGACCCTTGATAATCCCGGCGGTGGCCCGGCTCATGATGGCCGGTGAACCAATCTCTTGATAGGTCAGATACCGAAACACTTCGCCGAATCCATCCAGCCGTTTTTCCAGCATGGCATCCACGGCTTCGAACGTGGAATCCCGCCGGGAGATCCCCGTTCCGCCGTTGATGATGATGGCTTGCACGGAGTCGTTGGCCACACCTTCCGTAATCCGCGCCTTGATCTGCGCCGGCTCATCTTTCACGAGATGATAGGCCGCGATCGTGTGCCCGTTCTCCTTCAAGAGCTTTTGGATCAACTGGCCGCTTGTATCGGTTTCCGGCGTGCGAGTGTCGCTGCAGGTGATGACCATACAGCCGACGGAGCGGGGGGCGTGAGATTTGTGCTCCTTGTGGCTCGGGGTGCTCATAGCGATCGTATAATGAACATGCCTGCCAGCGGCGTTCTCAGCTCCTCAAACTCCTCAACGTACCCCTGCGGGTACGCCTCAGCGTTTGAGTCGCCTGCGGCCTTGCTGGAAAGGCATGTTGATCATCCTCCAAGAAGAGGAGGATATCGTTACTTCCAGATGCTGTCCGGGTTCAATTTTGCGGCCGGTTTGCCGCCCTTGATGTGCTCATCGAGGATGGTCGCGACATCGGCTTCCGTCACCTTGGAATACCAGGTGCCTTCGGGATAGACCACGACGGTCGGACCCTGCTCACAAGGACCCAGGCAAGAGGAGCCGGTGACGAGCACTTCACCCGGCATGATGCCGCGTTGCATCAGGCCCATATTGAAGGACATGAGCAATTGCGCGGAACCCTGGCCGCCGCAGGACGGTTTCGGGTGGCCCGGCGGTCGGGCGTTGGTGCAGACAAGGATGTGATGTTTTGGCTTCGGCATCGTGACCTCAATGTATGGGGTAAGTAACGAACTGTCTGGTTCGTTCAGGCTGGTTTATACGCTTTCCACTGCTCACTGCATTCCTCGGGCAACTTCCACTGTTTGATGCCCTTGAGCACCCAATCGATGTAGTGTTCCTTTGGCTTGAATTTGCCAATCGGATTCGCCGCATGGGTGGTGACCAATACCTTTTCGTCCTCCTCGGTGATCACCGTCACCGGCAGGTGGCGATAGGCGCCTTGCGGCACATCATCTTCGAACTCGTCGAGGATCTTGAGATCTTCATCGGTGATTTCGAAGACGGCTCCCCAGACTTTTTCTCCCGGCGACGGGACGACGCTCGCCAGCCCGCAGCGCCACTGTGTCGACCAGCGGCAGAACTGCACGCTGTGGTCGGGAAGGTACGCCGTGAAGAGAAACTTATGTTCCGGGGCGCGACGCTTGAGTTGAGACGGGTTCAAATTGTCCGCGTAAAAGAAGAACTTCATTGAACGGTGAGGCTCCCATGGTGTCTCGTAGGTTGACCGGTACTTGTACCATAGCGTTGCGCGGCCTTGTCAAGCGCGGCGACCGCTCTCGTGGTTCCTGTTTGCCGGCGTGTCGGTGCCGGTCGATGATTGACAGTGAAATCATACGCCACATATGATGACCAACTGATCAATCGTTCATCCGATGTTTGTTGTGACTATCTATGAGTAAAGTGATTCACTACGCCGTGCTCCTGCTTCTCCTGGTCGGTGGCCTGATTTATTGGTGGACGAAGCCCCCCGGCGCGAATCCGATGAGTGATCCGCGCGCGGCCGAGGCTCTGGCGTTGGTGCAGACTCATCGGGCAGCCGGTTATCCGACGATCCTGCAGGCCTTCAATGAACGGGCGCGGATTCTGGAGTCGCGCAAGCTGGGACTTCGGCTAGGGGAATGGCAGGTGATCAAGCAGGATGGCGAGCGCTACGAGGTTCGCATCTACATGCGCGAACAGGGGACGACGCAGTGGTTTGAGCGCGATTTTATCTGGCATGTCGATTTGGCCACCAAGCGCGTGAATGCCGCCTCATTGCCGGCCGATGGCTTGATGCCGGAAGGCCCGGATGGCGGACGCGCGGGAACTCCTCCCGGCGGGCCTCCTCCGTTCCCTCCTACAATGTAAGCGGCACTTTCACCTGCACGTTTTGTCCCTCCACGCGCACCTCGACGCAGGCCACACGAATCTCCGGATTCTCCGGGCGCTGGCCCGTCTGCACATTGAATCGCCAGCCGTGCCAGGGGCATTCAATCAGGTCTCCGTCGAGACAGCCTTCGCCTAGTGGTCCGCCTGCGTGCGGACAGGTGTTATCGACGGCCCGAAAGGTTCCGTCCACGTTGCACAGCGCGAGGAAAATGCCGTCGACTTCAACCGTGCGGCAGGTGCCGGGTGGAATCTGATCGACCTGCGCGACGGTGACATAGTCGTCGTGAGAATCCATGTACTCCCTTTATACGTTACAGGCTGGTACAGATGGTTTTACCGGTGCGTAACATTCTGGATGTTATTGCCTAAGCGCTTGATTTCATTGATTGCATATGGCATAGATGAAGCAGGCATCAGTCAGGGAAGGGTCACAACAGCGCCGTCATTTGCTATTCTTTAAATAGTGCACTCATAGGAGACCGCCGGAGCCACTATGGAAATGACCTTGTTGCTCAACTCCACCTATGAACCGCTGCGTGTGCTGCATTGGCAGAAGGCCATCACCTTGCTCTGGCAGGGGAAGGTCGAAGTCCTCGAAGTCTACGACCGTCAAATCCACGGCATCTCGATCTCGATCAAGCTCCCCTCGGTGATGCGGCTCCTGAAGCTGGTCAAGCTCAAGGATAGTCACCGCGCCGTGAAGTTTTCCCGTATCAACATTTTTACGCGGGACGGCTACTGCTGCCAATACTGCAAACACAAATTCCGGACGGAAGAACTCACGTTCGACCATGTGGTCCCCATCGCCAAGGGCGGGCGGAAGACCTGGGAGAATATCGTGACGGCCTGTTGGCGATGCAATAACCGGAAGAGCGGCCGGACGCCGGAAGAAGCCAACATGCGTCTGATCAAGAAGCCCGTGAAGCCTCGGTGGAGTCCCACAGTCACGATTACCATCGGGATCCGTAATACGCCTGAAAGCTGGCGGGACTATCTCTATTGGAATCTGGAACTCGACGCCGACCCTTCCGACCCCTAGAGGGCTCAGCGGTGAGTTGTATGTGTTGAGTCGGAACTGTAACTCAGACACTCAACAGGTGCCACTCACACACTTGTCCGGCTAGTAGACCTTATCGATCGTGATCATCAGATCGCGCCCGCCGGGTAAGGTGGGGTTCTTCGCATAACGCCCTTCCATGTCTCCCGGTTGTGGTTGACCGGCCTGACCGTCGCGGTCCAGGCGGGCGATGACGTCGACCATTCCTTTCAGCTCGCTGCCTTTCACCATCACATCATCGTTCGTAATTTCAAAGTTCACCGGAAATTTCGGTCCATCAATCCGTTTGGCCGCGATGGGTCGCGGGGGGCCGGTCGGACGGCGCACAATGACGAACAGCACATCCGTGGGTTTGACCTGGTCGGCCAGGTTGGGCGCGATCTGTACCTGTCCGGCAATCGACCCACCGCCCTGATCCGGTTCGCCGATGTGGGCGACACCGAAATAGGCGGCTATGGCCGCAATGCCGATGATCCCGCCGGCCATCGCCAGGGATCGTCCTGTATATCCAGCCACAATAGACTCCTTTGTTGGCGCAGCATGAGCCCGCGGGCTCCCGTGTCGGACTGCGGGCGCATTATACCCAGCTCGCAGTGCAAAGGGGAATGGCGGAGCGGGTTTACCCTGTGAAATCCCCTGTTGTATGATACGCCTTCACGTTGTTGTCGGCTTGTTGGAGGAAGATCACAATGGCTGCAAATCCCGGGTTTCAAATTTCGCTCGATGTGCGTGGGTGGCCGGTTCTGGTCATCGGGGGCAATGAGGAAGCGGCTGATAAGGTACAGCGGCTGCTGGATGCCGGTGCCAAGGTGACGGTCGTGAGTCCCACGCTCCATGAAGTGCTCCGCAAACTCGCGGCCTCCGCGAAAATCATTCATCGTGGACGGCATTTCCGTGCCAATGATTTGGAGAGCGTGATTCTCGTCCTGAATACGTTGCGTGATGATCGTGAACTGGCGCACTCGCTGATCCGCTTGGCTCGCGAGCAGAAATTCTTGCTCTGGTCTGTAGACCAGCCTGATGTCTCGAATGTGGTGATGCCTGCCGTGGTCAGCTCCGGTCATGTTCGTGTGGCGATTAGCTCAAGCGGGCAGGCGCCGGCGTTGTCCGGATTCATGAAGGAAGATCTGGAGCGTATTCTGGATGGCGAGTTTGCCGCCTTCGTCGATTGGTTGGCTCAGCTTCGTGAACAGGCCAAGGCCAACGAGCCGGATGCCGAGAAACGCCGCACCCTCCTTCGCGAAGCGCTGGACGGATTTCGCCTGCTAGGCAAGGTGCAATACCCGAAGGTCTGGGCTGACTATTGCGCGAAACAGGAAACCCCCGCTGCGCCGGCGTCCACTACGTAGGAAGGACAAGCAGACTATGGTCTTATTGGAATTCAGTATGTCGCCGCTGGGCAAAGGTGAGAGCGTGAGCAAGTACGTTGCGCGCTCTCTCGACATCATCGACAAAAGCGGGGTGGCCTATCGGCTGAACCCGATGGGTACGGTGCTGGAGGGGGAGTGGGACGAGGTCATGGCGGTGGTCAAGAAATGCTATACCCGCATGCGCAAGGACTGTAACCGTGTGTCCTGCAGCATCAAGATCGACTACCGCAAAGGGCCGAAGGGGCGTCTGGACAGCAAAGTGTCGAGTGTGGAATCCCAGCTGAAGCGGAAGTTGAAGGTATGAACTACGCTTCAGGGTGGAGTGAGTTCGGCGCGGGCGTCGTAGTGCAGGGTCCCGGCCGTCTTGAATCGCACCGATAGACTGGCGGCTTGCACGGTGAGGGCGTCGAGCGTGAGCTTGCTCACCGTGCCGCGCAGCCGTCCACCCCTCATGTCTCGATTGAGTCCCTTTTGGAGGGCCTGTCGCATCAGGTCCAATTCTTCCCGAATCGGCAGCGACAGTCTGCCAGCCAATTCTTCCCGCAGCGGCTCGTGCAGCCATTCCTCGGCCAGGTCTGTCGCCGGCGTGCGGTCCTTGATCGTGTAATCGACCTCCCGAAAGAGAATTCGCCCCGCCGACTCGTCATAGTCCGGCGTTCCCTTGAGCCGCAGTGTCAGCGGGAGTAATCCTCGCAGGGTCAACTCGATTCCCACCTGGTTCCCCAGTGGGTACAGCGTTGCGCCGACAATCTTGATGGTGCCGACACCCAACGACCATTCCTGTCCGATGACGGCCTCGCGCAGACGTTGGTTCGCTTCCTCCATGGGAACTGACAACGTGAAGCCGACGTGAAACCCGTCGTCCTGAAATCGATCGTGCAGTTCAGGAACTGGGAGGTGTCGTGAGGTGGGTTTTGTTCCTCGCACCACGCTTGGCCTGGCGGTCACCCCATAGCCTGCGGCTGGTGTTCCGGACAACGCCTCAACTCCGGCAGGACCGATGGCCTCGGGATTCACCAGCAGCCAGAGAGATTCCGCTTCATCCAGCAGTAACGGCTCTTGGAGGTCGTTCCAGATGTGCGCTACCGCCGGCTTTAACGTGACAAGTCCGGCTGCTTTGCGATCCACCGCGGGCAGAATCTCCTGGAGATCACTTCGATAGACCTGAACCATCAAGGGACCGGCATCCACGCCCTGGTCTGAGAGCAGGCACGACTGAACGGATTCAACGGCGGCGACCTGGCTCGCCGGCAGTAAGGTGTAGCTGCGGCCCTGGCGGAATGTCGTCGCGACGGTCACCGAAAGCCGGCCGGTGCCGGTTGTGGCATCACGCTGGCCGCATTCAGCGATCTTCGTGATCGTCCCCTTGATCTGCTTGGCGTATTCCACTCCAAATGGCACGGTGCTCTGGGACAGTAACCGATCTGCCGCCGTGGTTGCGCCTTCTTCTCCCGGCCAGATTCGGTATTTGAGAAAACCGCTCCCTTTACCCAGCGTGACCCATTCGCGTCCGCTGCTCCGGTGGGCTGAGAGCGTGCGCGTGAGGTTTCCGTAATGTTCGGCCAGGGGAGTCACCGGAATCGGGATATGAATGGTCATGCTGGATGGGTTTGCAGGTGGTTGCGCTGCTGAGTCGGCTGCGAATGAAGAGGCGATGGTCGACGCACCTGCGGCGACGATCATGAGACAGATAGAGAGGAGTCTATGGCATCCGGAGAGGCCTCGTCGTTTCATCGTATTGTCCTCATGCTGCCTGCAGGTGGACCTGCGATGCACGTTACCTATACGTACCGACTATGGGGGAATGATAAACGGAAAGGCAAGGGCGAAACGGTTGCGATGGAAAGTGCTCTCTGCCTTCCCGCTACAGTCGAAACTACCGGCTGCTTGGAGACAGTGGAAGGTAGCGGCGTGGCACGCGTGAGCCGATGGCGCAGAGAATTTCATACGGAATGGTCTGCTGCCAGGCGGCCAGATCGGCTGCCGTGATCCTCTCCGTTCCCTGCTGCCCGATCAGGATGGCCTCATGACCGATTTCGACGCCGGGCACGTCGGTGACGTCGATCATGGTCATGTCCATACAAACCCGTCCGATCACCGGCGCCCGTCTGCCGCCAATCAGTACCTTCCCACGATTTGAGAGCAAGCGGTTGTATCCGTCTGCATAGCCGACGGGAAGGACTGCGATAAGGGACGGCCGTGAGGCAATGAACGTCCTGTTGTAGCTGACGCTATAGCCAGGCTGAATGCGGTGCAGGTGCGCGATCGTCGTTCTCCAGGTGAGAATCGGCTGCAACTCCGGCGTTGGGGTGCCGTTCGGGAGAGTGTGGTAGCCATAGAGCATGATGCCGGGGCGCACCAGAGAATGAAGGCTGGAGGGATACCTGATAATGGCGGCGCTATTCGCCACGTGCACCAGTGGAATGGTGAGTCCGCGACCCTGGAGAAGATGGAGAGCCTGTTGGAACCGCCTGAGCTGTTCCTCGGTCTGCCCGGCATCCTGATTGTCGGCATCGGCCAGATGTGTCATGAGGCCTTCGAGTCGCAGAGGGGCACACAGTTCCGGTCTGTTGATGAGGTCGGGCAACTCCTGAAGGGACACCCCGAGGCGTCCCATACCGGTCTCTACCTTGATATGCACAGGGTAGGGCGCGGCGCCAGGTTGAACCTTGGCGGCAAAGGCCTGGATCAGATCGGTCCGGAAGAGCACAGGCGTCAGCCGGTGGGCGACCAGGTCTGGAAATTGAGCAGGCATCGTCGGGCCCATCACGACAATGACATCCTGTATGCCCGCTTGGCGAAGGGCGATACCTTCTTCGACGGTAGCGACGCCGAATCGGCGGATGGCGAGCTGTTGTAAGGCGCGCGTGATGTTGGTCGCGCCGTGACCATAGGCATTGGCCTTGACGACGGCCAACACATCGGCATGCGGGGCCAGTCGTCGCACGTGGGCGACATTCTGAGCAAGGGCGGTCAGATCAACGGAGGCGGAAGTTGGGGGGGATTGAGACGGCGTGTACACGCAGCTTGTGACGGTAGAGTAGGGCGCTATACTTCCAGGATTTCGCCTTCTTTTTTCTTCATCACGTCGTCGATCTTCTGCACGTACTGGTCGGTGAGCTTCTGGATCTCCGTTTCCGACTTGCGCAATTCGTCTTCGGTCAATTTCGCGTCTTTTTGCAGTTTCTTGAGCTCTTCGTTCCCGTCGCGGCGGAAACCCCGGATCTGCACTTTCACTTCTTCCCCGTGTTTCTTGCAGACCTTGATGAGTTCCTTCCGGCGCTCCTCGGTGAGCGGGGGAAGCGGAATGCGAATCATTTTGCCGTCATTGGAGGGGGTCAAACCCAGATCGGATGTTTGGATCGCTTTTTCAATTTCCCTGATGAGGTTCTGTTCCCAGGGTTGAATCGTGAGTAGCCGTGCTTCCGGCGTGGCGACGTTCGCCACCTGCTTAAGAGGGGTCAGGGTTCCGTAGTAATCGACTTTGATGCCGTCGACGAGTGCCACCGAGGCGCGACCGGTGCGCAGTCCCGCCAGATCGCGTTTCAAATGCTCGATCGCGTGGTCCATCTTTTCGGTGACACGTTGTTTGACTTCCTGTGCCGTGGACATCAGCCGTTCCCTTAGCGACTTTCAACGGTGACCAGAGTTCCGATGGGATCCCCCTGGACGACTCGTTTAAAGTTCCCCTTCTCTTTCAAGTTGAAGACGATCAATGGCAACCGGTTATCCATACACAAGCTGATGGCAGTCGAGTCCATGACTTTAAGATTCTGAGTGAGGATCGAAAGAAACGGAATCTCGCTGTATTTCTTGGCTTGCGGATTTTTAACCGGATCGCTGTCGTAAATCCCGTCGACCTTGGTACCCTTCATGATGACTTGCGCGCCGATCTCCATCGCTCTGAGCGAAGCGGCGGTATCGGTGGAGAAATAGGGGTTACCCGTTCCTCCGGCAAAAATCACCACGCGTTTCTTTTCCAGGTGCCGGATGGCGCGGCGACGAATGTAGCCTTCGGCCAGCTGTCGCATCTCAATCGCCGACTGCACACGCGTGCTGACTCCCTTGCCTTCCAGCGCGTTCTGGAGCGCGAGCGCATTCAGCACCGTCGCGAGCATGCCCATATAGTCGGCGGATGCCCGTTCCATCCCGCGGGCGCTGGCGGCCAGGCCGCGGAAGATATTGCCGCCGCCGATGACCACGGCTACTTCGACGTCCATCGCGACGACGTCGGCAATTTCTTCCGCCAGTCCTTCGAGAATCGAGGGTTGGATGCCATAGCCCTGCTCACCGGCCAGCATTTCTCCGCTGACTTTCAGCAGGATGCGGCGGTAGTGGGCAGAACTCATGCTTGGCCTAGCTGGAAACGGGTGAACCGGCGGATGTTCATGTTCTCGCCGATCTTGGCAATTTGTTGCGCCAGGAGGTCCTTGATGACGACGGACGGATCCTTGATGAACGCCTGCTCGAGCAAACAATTCTCTTGGTAGAATTTTTCCAGTTTGCCTTCGACGATCTTCGGCCAGGCGGCCGGCGGCTTCCCAAGTTCCTTGGCTTGCCCTTCGTAGATGCTTCGTTCCTTCGCCACCACATCAGCGGCAATTTCTTCCCGTCTGACGTAGGATGGACTGGCGGCTGCCACCTGCAGCGCCAGGTCGTTGACGAAGGCTTTGAATTGCTCATTGCGCGCTACGAAATCGGTTTCGCAGTTCACTTCGATGAGCACGCCGATTTTTCCTCCGGCATGGATGTAGGCGTGGATCAAGCCTTGGTTGGTTTCCCGACCGGCCTTTTTCTGGGCCGCCGCCAATCCCTTCTGTCGAAGGTAATCGATCGCTTTGTCGATGCTGTTTCCGTTCTCGGTCAAGGCCTTCTGGCAATCCAGAATGCCGGCACCGGTTTTTTCACGCAACTCTTTCACGAGCTCACTCAAACTTGCCATGGCTTCCTCAGTTGGTCGAATAGAACAATGTCATCGTGCGAGATGCAGCCCTTAGGATGCAGACACGCCGGCCAATTTTGCCGCCGGTTTGCCAGCAGCGCCGCCGGCCGGTGCCGATGCGAACTCAGTCTCTTCCTGTTGAGCGCGCAGATGCGCACCTTCAAGGCAGGCATCCGCGATCCGCGAAATGATCAGCTTGATGGAACGAATCGCGTCGTCGTTGCCGGGAATGGGATATTGAATGTGATCCGGATCGCAGTTCGAATCCACGATAGCGATGACCGGAATTTCCAGCCGGCTGGCCTCGAGGATCGCAATGTGCTCGATGCGCGTATCCAGGATAAACACGGCGCCGGGGAGGGCGCGCATGTTGCGGATACCCGACAGGTTCTTCTGCAGTTTGACGACTTCCTTCTGCATCTGTCCGAGCTCTTTTTTCGTGTGGCCCTGATGCGTCGGATCAGCGAGGGTCGCTTCCATTTTTTTCATTTTGTCGATGCTACGACGGATGGTCTGGAAGTTGGTCAGCATGCCGCCCAACCAGCGTTGGTTGATGTAGAACTGGTTGGCCCGCTTCGCCTCTTCTTCCAAAATTTCCGCCGCCTGGCGCTTGGTGCCGACGAACAGGACGGAGTCACCGGCTGCCACGGTGTCGCGTGCGAAGGCATAGGCTTGTTCCATGCGTTCGACCGTCTGTTGAAGGTCGATAATGTAGACGCCGTTTCGTTCCCCGAACAGGAATCGCTTCATCTTCGGGTTCCAGCGGTTCGTCTGGTGTCCGAAGTGGACGCCGGCTTCCAATAATTCCTTAATAGCAACTACTCCCATACCTTCACCTCCCTCCGAAGCCTGCAGAGCGTCTGGCGAACGCCAACGACGAGGGGGATGTCCCCCTTATTCTCAGGCTGCGCAGCGTGCGCATCACGCTGGTGTGGATTTAAATAAGACGTCCCTGATTTTGACTGCACATCGGTGAACGGTGGGACGAACCATTCATCTCACGAAACGCCAGAACGCTAGCATAATGGCCAGGATTTTGCAACCGCGCGGGGTGCCTCACGAGCGGTAACTCGCGTTGATACGCACGTATTCATAGGACAAATCGGTAGTCCACATGTGTGCGCCGGCCTTGCCTTGGGCGAGGTCGACGAGAATGGTAAATTCTTTCATCTGAAAGACCTTGCTCAGTCGCCGTTCCGCCACGCGTCCCAGTCCGAGGCCGTTGCGCACCATCGGTACATCTCCAAATTGTAAGCTGACACGGGCAGGGTCAATGGGCACCCCCGCGCGTCCGAGTGCCGCCATGACGCGGCCCCAATTGGCGTCACCGCCGAAGAGCGCGGTTTTGACCAGGTTGGATGTGGCGATGGTCTGTGCAACTTGTTTAGCCGTTTTCGTCGATGTGGCCCGCTGTACTTCAACGCGCACGACCTTGGTGACCCCTTCGCCGTCCCAACAAATTTTTAGCGCCAGGGTACGGCAGACCGTTTCAACCATGGCGCAGAATTGTTGGAAGTCTGCGGAGCCGGGTTTGAGTATCCGGTTTCCCGCCATGCCGTTGGCAAGGCAGAGAACGGTATCGTTCGTGCTCGTGTCGCCGTCGACCGTGATGCAATTGAATGACTGATCGACTGCCTGCCTGAGCGCCTGTTGGAGGGCGTGCTGACTGATGGCGGCATCGGTGGTGAGATAGCCCAGCATGGTCGCCATGTTGGGGTGAATCATGCCGGACCCCTTGGCCATGCCGCCGACCGTCACCATTTTTCCGCCAAGTTGCGCCTGCACCGCGACCTGCTTCGGCTTGAGGTCCGTGGTCATGATCGCCTCGGCCGCCTCGCGTCCGCCGCGGCGTGTCACTCGGGCGGCGAGGGCAGGCAAAGCCTTTTTGATGCATCCGATCGGCAGCGGTTGGCCGATCACTCCGGTCGAACCCACGAAGATCGTGTGCGGCGGGCAGTCGAGGGCCGTCGCTGCCAGTTGCGCCATTTCCTTGGCGGCTCGCATGCCGTCCGGGCCCGTACAGGCGTTGGCATTGCCGCTGTTGATGAGGAATGCGCGGCCGACACCTTTTTTGAGATGCAGGCGATCGAGGATGACCGGTGCGGCCACCACTTGGTTTGTGGTGAAGACCCCGGCGACGGGACCCTCCTGATCAGACACCAGCAGCGCCAGGTCGAGTTGTTGTTTCTTCTTTTTCTTAATGCCACAGTAGACTCCGGCAGCCCGAAAGCCGATCGGAGCCGTTACGCCCCCAGTCATAATCTTCATCGCTGATCCTGTGTGGTGTAGGTATGTCGCTGGTACGACGCCATGATGGATGTGTGTGCTAGGGATAGATGCCCGGTGCCACCAGTCCTGTTTCTTCCGGATATCCCAGCATAAGGTTCATCGCCTGAATGGCCTGTCCCGCCGCACCTTTAATGAGGTTGTCGATGGCCGATACAGTGACAACCCAGCCGGCGCGCATATCGGCGTGCACGGCAATATCACAGTAGTTGGCGCCTCGTACATGGCGGGGATTCGGCATGGTGTTTTCAGGGAGTCGCACAAACCGTTCGCCTTTGTAGAACTCGCGATAGAGCGTTCTCAGCTCGGCAACATCCAGCTTGCCCTTCATTCGCGCATAGGCGGTGCTGAGAATCCCCCGATTCATGGGAACCAGATGCGGCGTGAAGGCAATGGTGACCGGGGTGCCTTGTTGGCCGCCTGCTGTCACGCGTGTACCTGCCAAACCGGTAAGTTCTTGCTCGATTTCTGGAATATGTCGATGCTGACCGATTTTGTAGGGTTCCAGGGATTCGTGTGCTTCCGGGAAGTGGTAGGGGAGAGCCGGGCTTCTTCCCGCGCCCGACACGCCCGACTTGGCGTCGATCACAATCGTATCCGGCACGATCAGTCCATGGGCGATCAGTGGCGCCAACTGCAGAATGGCGGCTGTTGGATAACATCCGGGTGAGGCTACGAGGCGCGCCTTAGCGATGGCAGACCGGTGGAGTTCCGGCAATCCGTATACGGCTCCTTCAATCAAATCGGGATGCGCATGCGGGGTTTGATACCAGGTTTCATAGGTGCGAGGATTTTTGAGTCTGAAGTCGGCGCTCAGGTCGATGACACGCTTGCCGGCTTTCAGGCAGCTCGCCACAGGTCCCATGGACTTGGTGTGGGGTAGGGCCAGAAAGAGCACATCGGCTCGTTCCGCCAGAGCTTCCGGTGCGAGCGCTTCGAAGGTCAGCGGCACAATGCCTTGCAGGTGAGGATACACGGCCGAGATAGTTGCACCGGCAGACTTCTCTGATGTCACCGCCGTCAATTGAACGTGGGGGTGTTGGGACAGGAGCCGCATCAATTCAGCTCCGGTATATCCGCTGGCCCCGGCTACCGCTACTCGTACCGCCGTCATGTCTTGCCTCCCGGCCCGTCGTAGGTTGTGGTCTGATACGATCGCCAGATGAATAAAAAAAAGGGAAGGCTGCGGAGCCTTCCCTTTTGAACCCTGTCGCTCCAGTGTTTGTTTACCGCTTCGAGTATTGGAAGCGCTTTCTGGCGCCCTTCTGACCGTACTTTTTGCGTTCTTTCACGCGGGAGTCACGGGTCAGCAGCCCTTCCTTCTTGAGGGGGCTACGAAACGCCGCACTCATGATGACCAGGGCCTTCGAGATAGCATGGCGTAAAGCTCCGGCCTGGCCTGCCGGTCCACCGCCATACACCGTGGCCTTGACCGAATATTTTCCGGCAACCCCGGCCAACTCAAACGGAAACTGGATTACATTCCGTAGTGTCATGCGAGGGAACGCCTTCTCGAGCGGCTTCTCGTTGACGACAATGTCGCCGGCGGCGGCGGTGACCCATGCGCGAGCGATCGCGCTCTTTCTCTTCCCAGTTGCGTACTGCGTCATTGCTGCCATATCAGGCGGCCTCCTTCACAGATCGAGTCAGAACAATAAAGATCACAGTGAGAGTGATTCCAGTTGCTGTGCTTGGTGCGGATGCGTGGAACCCGCGTACACGCGCAATTTCTTCGCCATGTGGTTGCCGAGCGGGGTCTTGGGCAGCATGCCTTCGATCGCCTTTGTCAGCAACTTGGTGGGGTCCTTTTTATGGATATGCTCGGCGGTAAGGGTCTTCAGTCCGCCCGGATATCCCGTGTGATACGAGTAGGTCTTGTTCTCCATCTTGTTGCCGGTGAGAACAACCTTCTCCGCATTGACGATGACGACATGATCCCCGGTATCGACATGGGGCGTAAAGGTCGGTTTATGCTTGCCTCGAAGCAGGGTGGCGACCTTCGCCGCAAGGCGACCGAGGGTCTTTCCCTCGGCGTCTACCAAGAACCATTTCCGCTTCACATTCGCTGGCTTTTCGAGATACGTTTTTGTCATGGTCTCCATCTACTCCTGCACGAAAGGGATTCTAATGTGAGGTATCAGGCCTCACGCCTGTTGGGGTTCAGTGTTATTCGCGTCGAGCTTATTGATCCAGGCATCCAAATGAACTGCCGTACGCCGGTTGAGTACATCTTGTGTGGCATATATCGGGCATCCGGCGCGAAGCGCCAGGGCAATGGCATCGCTTGGCCTGGCATCCAAGGTTCGATGCAGGCCCTTTGAGGCAAACGCGATGCTCGCATAATACGTACTGCTCTTCACATCCGTAATCACGACCCGCTCGATTCGGACGCCGAGGTGATCCGCAAAGCTTCGGATGAGATCGTGGCTCATCGGTCGCGGCGTCACCACATGCTCCATCGCGAGTCGAATCGCATTGCCTTCGGCGGACCCTACCCAAATTGGCAACGTCACCGTCGCATCTTCGTTTTTTAACACGACGATGCGGGTATCAGTGTTGCCATCGTCCAGCACCTGCTTGACGGACAGGGCGACCAGCTCGGCGGCCTCGTGTTGTTCCTTGGCGTCCACGGCTACGTGTCTAGTTTCCCGAAATCTTCGGGTTTCAGGTTTTCAAGCCACTGCTCGAGTTCTTCGGACGACTGTTTCTTGATAACTTTTTCACTCGCAAAGATCGGCGCGCTGGTTCGAAGTGCGAGAGCAATCGCGTCACTGGGACGGGAATCGACGGTATATTCAGAGTCTTCGTACATCAGGTGAATCGTGGCGAAGTACGTATTGTCGTTCAGGTCTGTGATCACCACGCTGATGATCTTTGCATCAAAGGTTTCCAGGAACGATTTCATCAGATCGTGGGTCATGGGGCGCGGTGCGGTTACGCTTTCTAGCGCAAGACCGATGGCGCTCGCCTCTGATTTTCCAACCCAGATCGGGAGCATGTCCGAATTCTCTTCGTCTCGCAACACCACTATATAGGCGTTGTTATAGGGGTCGAAAATCAGCCCCTTGACCCGCATTTGTGTAATCACGGCGGGAGTGTCCTTCCCGATGTCAGCTAAAAACCTCAAGAATAGGGCACTCTAGCACTTCCGAAATCAGAGTGTCAATGAATTCAGTGTGGTGGAGGGTCCGAGAGGAGTCAGAGCCGGAGCAATTTGCATCACTATCTCAATTGAAGGGTAGGTCCTCGCGTTAGATGGTCGGGGTGACAGCAGTGGAGTTGATCGCGCCTCTGCCCCTCACGCCTAAGCGCGGGGGCGGGCTGAGCCACCTATCGATTTCTTATGTGCCGGCCGGCCGAAAGTTCTGGTCCAGCTTAGACGTGTCAGTTTGCTCGCCAAGCTTCAGGAAGGCCTTCATCTGCTTTTTGACGAGTTCGCGGCCGCTTTCGTCGCCGAGATTGACCTGATATTCATTGATGACCATGACCCGCATCCCTTCCCATTTCTTCCAGCAGGGCTTGCAGACCTTTGCCTTGATTTCAGCTTCAAGCTTTCCGAGGAATAACATATCAGTAATTGCTTCGCCTGCCAGCCCGCAGGTGACACACTGCACATCTGCCATGGTTGCCTCCGTAATTCTGTCGCGTCTCTCTGCTCATAATGGAACGCGGCATTCTAGCATCAGTATCGGGCAGAAAAAAGAGTGTGCCGTGCGGATTGACGAGTTCATGGGTTCATGTTAAAAAAGCGTCCCCTCAGATTCTGAGGATCGGTCGGTAAAAATATGTTTCAGGACGAGTCATGTGCCCGGATGGCGGAACTGGCAGACGCGCCGGACTCAAAATCCGGTTCTCGCAAGAGAGTGGGAGTTCGACCCTCCCTCTGGGCACCATCATACTGTAGCGCAGCCGACTCTCAGACCGTTTCGAACTCATCTTTCACGATAGATTGCCCCTCACCATGCCGAGCGAAGACGAATGAATAGGGCAGTGCCAGCCACGACGACACTATATAGTGGATGTCTGGTCCGAAAACCTCTTGACATGATGTGGGGGTTAGCCTATAGTTCGCCCGAATTTGCTTTGGAATACTTATGACTCGTTTGGTTTATCGCCGTCCATCATCAATCTCTTATCAATTCCAACTCACTAAGGAGGCAGCACATGCGTAACGTGTTGGCACTTGGAGCTGCGGTGCTTTTCATCAGCTCCGTTGGTGTTGCAGGCGCTCAAGAGCGTTT
>WBZQ01000164.1_pt2 | contig 46471 bp, 43 predicted proteins | sample 5204251 | NCBI WGS metagenome assembly WBZQ01 (sample SAMN12412402, study PRJNA552823) | activated sludge metagenome | isolation source: activated sludge from nitrification reactor of wastewater treatment plant... | place: USA: Virginia | collected 2017-09 | reverse complement strand
CCCGCCGTTGTCGGTGCACAGCCGCGGCGGAGGTACCCGCAGCGTCAAACCGGCTGCCGCGCAACGCTCCTCGGCCAACTCCCGCAGCCGGGAGTTGGCGGCGACCCCGCCGCCGATGAGCAGCGTTGAGACGCCGACGTCGGTGGCCGCGCGGACGGCCTTGCGGGTCAGCACGTCGGCGACGGCCTCCTGGAAGCCCGCGGCGACGTCGGCCGGCGACGCACTCGGGTGGGCCTCCAGGTGCCGGGCGACGGCCGTCTTGAGGCCGGAGAAGCTGAACGCGTACGGATCGTCGCGGGGACCGGTCATCCCGCGCGGGAACACGATCGCCTCCGGATCACCGGTGCGGGCCAGATCGTCGAGAACCCGCCCGCCCGGGTAGCCCAGCCCCAGCAGGCGAGCCACCTTGTCGTAGGCCTCCCCCGCGGCGTCATCGAGGGTGCTGCCGAGTTCCACAATGGGTTCGCCCAGCGACCGGATGTGCAGCAGGTGGGTGTGCCCGCCGGACACCAGCAGCGCCACAGACTCCGGCAGCGGTCCGTGCACATAACTGTCGGCAGCCAGGTGGCCGCCGAGGTGGTTGACCCCGTAGAGCGGCACTCCCCAGGCCGCCGCATAGGCCTTGGCGGCCGCGACCCCCACCAGCAGAGCACCGGCCAGGCCGGGTCCGATGGTCACGGCGACGGCGTCGGGGCGGGTGACCCCCGCGGTGTCCATCGCCCGGCGCATGGTCGGGCCGAGGGCTTCCAGATGCGCGCGAGAAGCGACCTCGGGCACCACCCCGCCGTAGCGGGTGTGTTCGGCGACGCTGGAAGCCACCTCGTCGGCCAGCAGGGCGACGGTGCCGTCGGAGCGCAGTTCGGCGATACCGACTCCGGTTTCGTCGCAGGAGGTTTCGATGGCCAGCACGATGGTCACGGCCACTCCTTGCGCATGGTGTAGGCGTCGGCCCGGCTCACCGGGTAGTAACGCCTGCGCAGCCCGACGTTCTCGAAGCCGGCCCGCTGATACAGCGCGATCGCCGCGTCGTTGTCGGTGCGCACCTCCAGGAACACCGGCCCGTCGGCGGCGAATGCCAGCAGCTCGTCCAACAGCCGGCGCCCGATACCGGCGCCCTGGTAGTCCGGGTCGACGCCGATGGTGTGCACCTCGTACTCGTACGGCGGTCGCGCCCCCAACCGCGCCGCGCCCGCGTAGCCGACCAATGCGCCGTCGGCTCGGGCGGCCACGTAATGGGTGTGTGGGGAGCGCAATTCGGCGACGAACGCCCGCGCCGGCCACGGGTCGTCGCCGGGGAACAGCAGCGCCTCCAGGTCGCCGCAGCGCGGCGCATCCTCGACTCTCAGCGCGTCCAGCACGACGTCGATCACGCCAGACCCCGTTCGGCCAGCGTGCGGGCGTCCGGTCGGCGCAGGTACAGCGGAACCAGCGGCTCGGGATCGGCGCCGAAATCAGCGACGGCGGCCACCAGCCCCAGCGACGACGGGTAGCGCGGGCCAGCGGCCAGCGCCTCCCCCGCTCCGGGCACGTCGGCCGGCGCGGCGACCGCCGGTCCTTCGACCCGCACGCCGTCGCGGTAGCGGGCCCAGTACACCTCGCGGCGACGGGCGTCGGTGACCACCAGCTCATCACCACCGGAGGCACCGTCGGCCGCGATCGCGTCGAGAGTGCACACCGGGTGCACCGGCACGTCGAGAGCGTGCCCGAGCGCGGCGGCCGTCGCCATGCCGACCCGCAGGCCGGTGAACGGGCCGGGGCCGCAGCCCACCGCCACAGCGTCGACGTCGGCCATCGTCAACCCACAGTCATCCAGTGCGGCAACGACGTTGGGCGTCAACCGCTCGGCGTGCGCGCGCGGGTCGACGGTGATCCGCTCGGCCAGCAGCTCGGCGCCATCGGGCCCCACGCGCACCAGGCCGGCAGTGACGGCCGCGGTTGCGGTGTCCAGCGCCAGCACCACCCGGGTCACGACGCGGTCCCCCAATTCCACTGCGCGGTACGCACATCGGTGCCCGCGGCGCGCTCCAGCCGGACGTCCAGGTGGTTCTCGGAGAGCCGCTCGGCCAGCCCCTCGCCCCACTCCACCACCACGACGGCGTCGTCGAGTTCGGTGTCCAGATCCAGTGAGTCCAGTTCGCCGAGCAGGTCGGTACCGGTGTCCAGCAGTCGGTAGACGTCGACGTGCACCAGGTCCGGTGTGCCCGGGCGGCGTGCGCGGTGCAGCCGGGCCAGCACATAGGTGGGCGAGGTGATCGGGCCCTCGACGTCCATGGCCCGGGCAATGCCCTTGGTGAGCATGGTCTTTCCGGCGCCCAGGGGCCCGGCCAGCACGACGACGTCGCCGGCGCGCAGGCCCGCACCGATCCGCTCGCCCAGTGCCCGGGTGTCCTCGGCGGTCGGCAGCGACGCCGACCCGGCCGCGATGCGCTCAGCCACGGACCCGCACCCGCAGCAGCCGCCGGGTCAGTGCCACCAGCTTGTTCGGGGTGGCGCGAGTCACCAGTTCTTCCAGCGCCTCGTTGATGATCTCGGGTTGCTCCAGCTGCACCAGGTGCCCGGCGCCTTCGACCAGCAGCAGCTCCGATTTGGGCAGTACCGCGGCCATTTCGGTGGAGTGCTCGGGCGTGGTGAGCACGTCGGCGGTGCCGCAGGCGATCAGCACCTCAATGCGTGCCAGCGCCACCAGGCCGTCGGTCTCATTGTGCACTCCGAGGGCGTGCAGGAAGCCGACCATGGTCGGTACCGGGGTGCGGTGGATCATCGTCTCGGCGTAGCGGGCCACCGTGGGGCTGACCTCGTCGCTGCCGAACGAGGCGGCCTGCATGACCGGGGCGAGCAGTGAGCGGATCAGCCCGCGGCCACCGCTGATCACCCCGGGTGCGTAGCGGGCGGTGAACCGGGCCGCCTCCAGTGCCGGGTTGGCCAGCACCTCACCCAGCGGGGAGCGGGAAAGTCCCTCGGCCGCAGAGGAAATGATCGCCGCGCCGACGATGTGGCTGCCGTAGCGGGACGGGAACTGGCGGGCGTGCGAGAGCACCGTCATGCCGCCCATGGAGTGTCCGACGAGGACCACCGAGCCGCGGGTGGCGAGCATCGCGATGATCTCCTCGAGATCGCGGCCGAGTCGTTCGATGGTGTAGCTCGACGGTTGCCCGGCGCCGGAGCGGCCGTGTCCGCGCTGGTCGTAGAACACCATGCGGACCTGATCGCCCCACATCTCGGTCATGTCGCGGCGCTGGAAGTGGAAGGCCCGCATGCTCATACAGAAACCGTGCGCGAAGACGACGGTGACAGCGGCGTCCACCGGTCCGACCTCGCGGACCTGCAGGTCGACCCCGTCGCTGGTGGTGACCACGCAGCTGCGATCGGCCTCGAAGACGCCGAAATCCTCGTCGCGGTACGGGTCCTCGCGGCGGCGCAGCACCGAACGTGCGGTGGACACCCCGGCGACGGTGCCCACCGCGCCGATTCCGGCCGCCCCGGCCAGCCAGCGGCGGCGGTTGTTCATCTCCCACCTCGATAGATCCGGTTGACCCGGCCGCGGGGGCTGGTCACCACTTCGTAGTCGATGGTGCCGATCAGCGCGGCGACCTCGGTGGCGGTCGCCTCGCCGCCGGTTCCGGGGCCGAAGAGTACCGCCGCGTCGCCCTCGGCGACCCCGCCCGGGTCCGGGCCGAGGTCGATGACGAACTGGTCCATGCAGATCCGGCCGACGTTCGGGAAGCGGCGGCCGTTGATGGCGACCTGCAGCCGGCCGCTGAGCGCCCGGAACACGCCGTCGGCGTAGCCCAGCGGGATCAGGGCGACGGTGGTGTCGCGTTCGGCGATCCAGGTGTGACCGTAGGAGACGCCGGCACCGGCGGTGATCTTCTTCACCATCGATACCGGGGCGGACAGCGTCATCGCCGGGGTCAGCGCCGCGTCGCTGTGCGCGGGCACCGGGTTGAAGCCGTACACGGAGATACCGGTGCGGACCATGTCGAACCCCAGATCGGGGCGGGCCAGGGTGGCCGGCGAGTTCGACAGGTGGGCAACCTCGAACACCACGCCGGCGTCCGCGGCGGCCGCCCGCAGCGCCACGAACAGCTCGGCCTGACGGTCGTTGGCCGGGTTGTCGGGCTCATCGGCGCAGGCCAGGTGCGACATCAGGCCGCGCACCCGGACGGCGCCGGAGGCGACGGCGGGGCCCAGCGCGTCGATCAGCGCGGGGAAATCCGCGGCGCTCACCCCGGAGCGGCTCAGCCCGGTGTCCACCTTGACGGTGACGACGGCCGTCGTCCCGGTGGTTTCCGCTGCGGTGACGACGTCGTCGAGCTGGCGCAACGACGTCACCCCGAGTTGCACCCCGGCGGTCAGCGCCGGGGCGAAATCGGCGCCGGGCGGGTGCAGCCAGGCCAGCAGCGGCGCGGTGATACCGGCCGCGCGCAACTCCAGAGCCTCCCCGACCGTGGCGACACCCAATTCGGCCGCGCCGCCGGCCAACGCGGCGGTGGCCGCCTCGGCGGCGCCGTGCCCGTAACCGTCGGCCTTGACCACCGCCATGACCTGTGCCGATCCGGCTTTTTCGCACAGCACGGCGACGTTGGCGCAGATGGCGTCGAGGTCGACAAGGGCGGTCGGCACGGCCGACCGTAACGCGAGGGGCCCGGGACGGGCGGGTTCAGTAATCACCGCCCGCCATTGTCCCAGGCGTGGGGTCAGTGGGCGAAATGCTCCTCGGTGGCGAAACCGCCGGGCCGCAGCCGGTCCAACTTGGTCAGCACCGTCGTCAGGTCCTCGAACAGCGCGCGGGCCAGATTCGCCGAGAAGCCCTCACGGACCACGATGCGCAGCACCGCGACGTCGGTGGCGTCGGCGGGCATGGTGTAGGCGGGCACCTGCCAGCCGTACTCGCGCAGCCCGGCCGAGACGTCGAACACGGTGAATCCCGGATCACCGGGGAGTTTGAACGACAGCACCGGCAGCACCGACCCGTCGGTGATGACCTCGAAGCGACCCGATCCGGCCAGCTGGTGGGACAGCCACTGCGCGGTGTCGCTGAGCGTTCGCATCACCTCGGCGTATCCGGCCCGACCCAACCGCAGGAAGTTGTAGTACTGGCCGACGACCTGATTGCCCGGCCGGGAGAAGTTCAGGGTGAAGGTCGGCATATCGCCGCCGAGGTAGTTCACCCGGAACACCAGCTCCTCGGGCAGCGCCGCGGCGTTGCGCCACACCACGAAACCGATGCCCGGATAGGTCAATCCGTATTTGTGGCCACTGACGTTGATCGAGGCGACCCGCGGCAGCCGGAAGTCCCACACCAGGTCCGGCTCCAGGAACGGCACGACGAATCCGCCGCTGGCGGCGTCCACGTGCACCGGCACGTCGCGGGTGTCGTCGGAGGCAGCCAGCTTGTCCAGCGCCGCGCAAACCTCGGCGACCGGTTCCAACTCACCGGTGTAGGTGGTACCCAGGATGGTAACCACGCCGATGGTGTCCTCGTCGACGGCGGCGATGACCTGCTCGGGGGTGATGACGTAGCGGTCCTGGGCCATCGGCAGGTAGCGGGCTTCCACGTCGAAGTAGCGGGCGAACTTCTCCCACACCACCTGCACGTTGGACCCCATCACCAGGTTCGGGGTGCGGTCCTTCCAGGCGTCCTTGCCGTACCGGGCCTCGATGCGGGCGCGCCAGCGCCACTTGAGCGCCAGGCCGGCGAGCATGACGGCCTCACTCGAGCCGATGGTCGATGCCCCGACGGCGGTAGACGGGTCGTCGTCGCGCAGGCCCTCGGCGTGGAACAGGTCGGCGACCATGCAGACGCAGCGCTGCTCGATGGCGGCGGTGACCGGGTACTCGTCCTTGTCGATCATGTTCTTGTCGAACGTCTCGGCCATCAGCTGGTCGGCCTCGGGATCCATCCAGGTGGTGACGAAGGTGGCCAGATTCAGCCGGGAGCTGCCGTCGAGCATGAGTTCGTCGTGGATGAAGCGGTAGGCCGCCTCCGGTTCCAGCGATTCGTCGGGCAGGCGCAGCGCTGGGATCGGGTTGGTCCCCATCCGTCCGGTGTAGGCGGGGGTGATGGACGCATGACGGGAGATGTTCGGCATGACGTCTCTTTTACAGAGTCGCCGCCAGTGCCGGACGGATATGGGTGAGGATCCGCGTGGCGGAAATCGGGACCGGTGCGGGGCCGGGATCTTCGGCGGCCAGTTCCGCGGCCCGGGAATGTACGAACGCGCCGGCCGCGGCGGCTTCCGCCGGCGGCACGCCGGCCGCCAGCAGAGCACCGATGATGCCGCTCAGCACGTCGCCCGAACCGGCGGTGGCCGCCCAGGAGTTGCCGGCCGGGCTGAGGTAGGTGGGACCCTCGGGAGCGGCGATGACGGTGACGTTGCCCTTGAGCAGCACGGTGGCCCCGAGCCGAGCGGCCAGGGCCCGGGTGGCGCCGACCCGGTCGTCGCCGGGTGCACTGCCGGCCAGCCGGGCGAACTCTCCGGCGTGGGGGGTCAGCAGGGTGGGCGCGGAGCGGTCGACGACGAGTTCGGGGTGTGCGGCCAGCAGGGTCAGCGCGTCGGCGTCGACGAGCACCGGCAGGTCGGTGGCCAGCGCGAAGCGCAGTACCGCCGAGGCCTCATGCCCGGTGCCCAGTCCGGGTCCGACCACCCAGGCCTGCACCCGCCCGGCGTCGCGGTGGTCGACGGTGGCGATCACCTCCGGCCAGTGCGACACCACCTCGGCGGCCGCCGGGCCGGCGTAGCGGACCATCCCGGAGTGGCTGGCGACGGCGGCGCCGCTGCTCAGGATCGCCGCACCGGGGTAGGTCGCCGAACCGGCCAGCACGCCGGTGACTCCCTGGGTGTACTTGTCATCGGTGCGGCCCGGGACCGGCCAGCGGGCGGCGACGTCGGCGGCCTCGAAGGCCAGCAGGTCGGCCTCGGGCAGGTCGAGCCCGATGTCGACGAGTTCGACCCCACCGCAGTCGGCCAGCGCGTGCACGGGTTTGAGACCGCCGAACGTGACGGTCAGCGCGGCGTGCACGGCGGGCCCGGTGACCGCCCCGGTGGTGACGTCGATTCCGCTGGGCAGGTCGACGGCGACCACCGGTGCGGTGTTGGCGGCGAACACGGCGGCGGCTGCCGGCCGCAGCGGGCCGGTGGCTCCGATACCGACCACCCCGTCGATCACCAGATCGGTTGTGTTGCTGATCTTCTCGACGATCCGTCCACCCGCGGCGCGAAAGGCGGCCAAACCCTTTGCGTGCGTATGCTCGGGATTGAGCAGCACCGCGTCGGCCGCGGCACCCCGACGGCGCAGGAATGTCGCCGCCCACAGCGCGTCGCCGCCGTTGTCACCCGAGCCGATGACGGCGCAGATCCGTCGCCCGACGATGCCGCCGGTGCGGCGGCGCAGCTCCTTTCCGATCGCGACGGACAGCGGCCACGCCGCCCGGCGCATCAGGGCCCCGTCGGGCATGGACGCCAGCAGTGGTGCCTCGGCGTCGCGGATCTGCTGGACGGAGTAGTAGTGCCGCATGACTGCCAGGCTAGGCGACCCGGCCCGGCGCTACAGGCCCATCAGGCGGGAGTAGACCGGAGCACCGGACGCCGCGTGGGAGGCGGCGAAGACCTCTTGCAGTTGCGGGGACAGGTGCCCCTCAGGTGGACTTCGCTCACTCGACAGTCACCGATTTGGCGAGGTTGCGCGGCTTGTCGACGTCATACCCGCGGGCCCGGGCCACCGCGGCGGCGAACACCTGCAGCGGAATGGTGGACAGCAGCGGCTGGAACAGCGTCGAGACGGCCGGCAACTCGATCAGGTGATCGGCGTAGGGGCGCACGGTGTCGTCGCCCTCCTCGGCGATGACGATGGTGACCGCGCCGCGGGCCTGGATCTCCCGGATGTTGGACAGCAGCTTCGCGTGCAGCATCGCCGCGCCCTTGGGTGAGGGCATCACGACGATCACCGGCAGCCCGTCCTCGATCAGGGCGATCGGGCCGTGCTTGAGCTCACCGGCGGCAAACCCCTCGGCATGCATATAGGCGAGTTCCTTGAGCTTGAGCGCGCCTTCCAGCGCCACCGGGTAGCCGACGTGGCGGCCCAGGAACAGCACCGTCTGCGACCGGGCGAACTGTTCGGCAAGGGCGGCGACCGGTGCCATCCGGTCCAGCACCTCGGCGATGCGGTCCGGCATGACCTCCAGCTCGCGGTATTCGCGCTGCACCTCGTCGGGGTACTTGGTGCCGCGGGCCTGCGCCAGCGCCAGCCCGACGAGGTAGTTGGCGACGATCTGGGCCAGGAACGTCTTGGTGGCGGCGACGCCGATCTCCGGCCCGGCGCGGGTGTAGAGCACCGCGTCGGCTTCCCGCGGGATCTGACTGCCGTTGGTGTTGCAGATCGCCAGCACCTTGGCCTTCTGCTCCTTGGCGTGCCGGACGGCCTCCAGGGTGTCGGCGGTCTCGCCGGACTGGCTGATCGCCACCACCAGGGTGGAGCGGTCCAGCACCGGGTCGCGGTAGCGGAATTCCGAGGCCAGTTCGACCTCCACCGGCAGCCGCGTCCAGTGCTCGATGGCGTACTTGGCCAGCAGGCCGGCGTGGTAGGCGGTGCCGCAGGCCACCACGAACACCTTGTCGATCTCGCGCAGTTCCTGGTCGGAGAGCCGCTGTTCGTCCAGCACGATGCGGTTGTCGGCGAAATGCCCCAGCAGGGTGTCGCCGACCGCGGTGGGCTGTTCGGCGATCTCCTTGTCCATGAAGTAGTCGTAGCCGCCCTTCTGCGCGGCCGACAGGTCCCAGTCGATATGGAAGGGACGAGCGTGGTCGGAGGCGTCGTTGCCGTCGAAGTCCAGGATTTGGGCTCCGTCTGCGCGCAGCACCACGGCGGTGTCCTGGCCGAGTTCGATGGCGTCGCGGGTGTGCTCGATGAACGCCGCGACGTCGGAGCCGAGGAACATCTCGCCGTCGCCGACGCCGACCACCAGCGGAGTGGACCGCCGGGCGGCCACGATGGTGTCGGGATCGTCGGCGCAGGCGAAGACCAGGGTGAAGTGCCCGTCGAGGCGGCGCAGCACCGCCAGTACGGAGGCGACGAAGTCCCCGGCGGTCGGGCCGTCGGCGAACGCCCGGCTCACCAGGTGCACGGCGACCTCGGTGTCGGTGTCGCTGGCGAACTCGACGCCGGCAGCCTCCAGCTCGGCGCGTAGCGAGGCGAAGTTCTCGATGATGCCGTTGTGCACGACGGCGAACCGGCCCGCGGCATCGCGGTGCGGATGGGCGTTGCGGTCGGTGGGCCGGCCGTGGGTGGCCCAGCGGGTGTGCCCGACGCCGGTGGTACCGGTCAGCTCCGACGGGTCGGTGTCGGCCAGGGCCTCTTCCAGGTTGGCCAGCCGGCCGGCCCGGCGCCGGACGGTCAGTCCGCCGTCGTCGTCGACCAGCGCGACGCCGGACGAGTCGTAGCCGCGGTACTCCATCCGGCGCAGTGCATCGACGACGATGTCACAGGCGGGCCGGGGCCCGACGTAGCCGACGATTCCACACATGACTATCCAGGGTAGTGCAGAGTGCCGCCTGGTCCGCTTTCGCCGAGGGTGAGCTAGGTTTACCGGGTGGCCAGCACCAAGGGACTTTTCGCCCGGCTCACCCGCCGCGGACCGCACCGGGTACTACGCGGTGACCTGGCCTTTGCCGGTCTTCCCGGGGTGCTGTACACCCCCGAATCGGGGCTGGGACTGCCCGGTGTGGCGTTCGCCCACGATTGGCTCACACCCGCCGGAAATTACACCAGGACGCTGGAGCATCTGGCGTCCTGGGGCATCGTGGTGGGCGCCCCCGCCACCGAGACCACGCTGGCGCCGTCGGTGCTGAATCTGAGCTACGACCTGGGCACCACACTGGACATTCTGACCGGGGTGCGGCTGGGACCCGGGCAGATCAGCGTCAACCCGGGCAAGCTTGGTGTCGCGGGACACGGGTTCGGCGGGTCGGCGGCGGTGTTCGCCGCAGCCGGTCTGGGCGGGCGGCTGCGGGCGGCCGCCGCGCTGTTTCCGACGGTCAGCAGGCCCGATGCCACCGCACCGGCGGCCGGCCTGAGTACCCCCGGGTTGATCCTGGGCGCCGAGGAGGACACCAGCAGCATTACCGCCTCGACGCTGGAGTTGGCCGCCGCCTGGGAGGCCGCGACCCTGCGCATCGTCAAGAAGGCCGCCCCCCGGGGGCTGGCCGAAGGCCGGCGCCTGCAGTCGTTCGCCGGGCTGCCCGGTTCGGACCGGCGCACCCAGAAGACCGTGCGTGCGCTGCTGACCGGGTATCTGCTGTTCACCCTGACCGGCGACAAGACCTACCGGGCGTTCGCCGACCCCGAGGACGATCTGCCCCGCACATCGCTGCCGTCGGAGGAGTTCGTGGCCGGTACCCCCGAGGAGAAGTTCGTCGCGCTGCTGAAGGGCTGAGCGGGGCTCAGGCACCAACCTGGGGTAGTTCGTCGGCGGCGATCTCGCAGGGAGTCTGGGCGGGCTCGGCCGGGATCACCGGTATGACGGGCCCGGGCGCGACGGGCTCGGGGGCGACGGGCTCGGGGGCGACTTTGGCATCGTCGCCGGCTTGGCTGCGGTCCCCGGACTCCTCGTCACCGGCCTTCTTGTCACCGGCCTTCTTGTCGTCCGCTTTCTCGTCCCGGCCCTTCTCGTCGTCTGGCGCCTGGTCGTCGGTCTGTTGGTCATCAACGGCGTCGGGTTGCGGGTCGCCGCCGAAGGGGTCCTCGAGGGCACCGAAATCGGGCAGGCCCAGGCCGGAGCCGGAACCCAGGGTGGGCAGCGAACCGAGATTGGGTGTCGATCCCGTCCCGGTGTCCGGCACGGTAGATGAAGCGGGCGGAACGGCCGAGGATGGGGGCGAGGGCGATACGCCCGGTTCTGCCGGAACCTCCGGTGACACTGTGTCACCCGGGACGGGTGCCGCTGGGGTGTCGGGCACCGGAACGGCAGCGGGGGTGGTCGGCGCCGCAGCCGGAGGCGCAGCGGCCACCGCCGCAGACGCAGAGGTCCTCGCCGGGGCCGAGGGCATCAGATCCGCGGGAATCTCGAAACGCACGACGGCACCATCGGCCAGCTGATCGACGGCAGCCCGGTAGGCCTGTTCGACGGCGGCCACCGCGGTGCGCATGGCAGCCAGCCAGTCGCCCCGGACCGACTCGGCAACAAAGGGTTTCACCGACCGCTCAACGGTCGCGGTGGACTGCTCGTCGGTGCTGCCGGCCAGCACGGCCGAGGCGGCGGCCAGCCATTCGCTGCGCCGGTTCGCCCATCGGCCGGCGAGCCCGCACGTCGCGGTCACCTTGGCATCGATCGCGCGCCAAAGCTGTCCGGCCAGTAGCGGATAGCAGCGGGCGGTGCGCTCGAGCCGGTCGCCGACCGTCGCGGCGGCGGTGGCGTTGCGGGACAGGAAGCCGTCGGCGGCGGTGGCACCGGCGCCGGAGAACGCCGCCGTCAGCGTGGTTCGCAGTTCCCGCGTGGTGGCCAGGGCCTCGGCGGCCACTGCGGCCAGGGAACGCAGGGTGGCCGCGTCGGCGTCCAGCGCGTCGAGGTCCAGGCCGTCCTCGGTGGCGTACCAGTCCCCCGGCTGCCCGGGGTGCCGGGTGAGGTCGGCATCGGAATAGCCGCGCAGCGCAGCGGCCTGCACCAGGGTCGACAGGTCGGTGAGGCCCGCCCGGCCGTCGGCCAGCCGGGCGGTCACCCGATCCGGGGAGCCCACAGCTCAGCCCATCCCGGCAGCGGCGTCGGTGTCGCCGGCCCGGTAGCGCGCGGCCCCGCTGCGCAGCGCGACGGCGATCTCCGCGTCGGCCCGGGCCCAGGCCGCCACGTCGGTGATCAGCACCTCCACCGCCCGCCGCAGTTCACGGCCGGCGTCGCCGTGTGCCCGGCCGGCCGTTGCACCGTCGAATCTCGGCCGCGCGGCGCGGCCGGCCTCATCCAGTCGCGCGGCCAGCGCATCGAAGCGGTCGGCCACCGCTGCGACGGCGGCCAGGTCCACCCGGGTGTTCTGTGGTTCGCCCATACCCTGTTCAGACGGCGCGCACCCGGAATCGGTTCCCGCCTGATTCGGCCTCAGCTGTGGGCGCCCACCACCGCGGCAACCCGCTCGGCGAGGGTGCGGGCGGTGTCGGCGTCGCCGGCCTCCACCATCACCCGGACCAGTTGCTCGGTTCCCGAGGGCCGCAACAGGATTCGTCCCTCGTCACCGAGAGTGTCCTCGGCAGCGCGGACGGCGGCCTGCACGTCGTCGGCGGCGGCGACGGTGTCCTTGTCGGCCACCGGCACATTGATCAGCACCTGCGGCAGGGTCCGCATGGCGGCGGCCAGCTCGGCCAGCGAGCGGCCGGTCTCGGCCATCCGGGAGATCAACCGCAGGCCGGTGGCGATCCCGTCGCCGGTGGTGCCCAGCGCCGGCAGCACGATGTGCCCGGACTGTTCACCGCCCAGCGAGAAGTTCCCGGCGCGCAGTTCCTCCAGCACGTAGCGGTCGCCGACGCCCGTGGTGCGCACGGTGATTCCGGCGTCCCGCATGGCCAGGTGCAGGCCCAGATTGCTCATCACGGTGGCGACCAGGGTGTTGCACGCCAGCTCGCCGGACTCGGCCATGGCCGTGGCCATGATGACCATGATGGCGTCGCCGTCGACGACGTTGCCGGCCGCGTCCACGGCCAGGCAGCGGTCGGCGTCACCGTCGTGCGCCAGGCCCAGGTCGGCGCCGTGCTCGACGACGGCGGCCGCGACCTGGTCCAGGTGGGTGGAGCCACAGCCGTCGTTGATGTTGAGGCCGTCGGGGGCGGCGTTGATGGCGATGACCTTCGCCCCGGCCGACTCGTAGGCCAGCGGGGCGGTGACCGACGCCGCGCCGTGCGCGCAGTCGACGACGACGGTCAGCCCGTCCAACGCCGCGGTGGCGGCCCGGCCGACGTGCTCCAGGTAGCGGGCCACGGCGTCGTCGGCGTCGATGACCCGGCCGATGCCGGCCCCGGTCGGGCGCTGCGCCGGCCCGGCGGCCAGCCGGTCTTCGATGCGGTCCTCGGTGGCGTCGTCGAGCTTGTGCCCGCCGCCGCCGAAGAACTTGATCCCGTTGTCGGGCATGGGATTATGCGAGGCGGAGATCATCACGCCGAAGTCGGCGCCGTAGGCGCCGGTGAGGTGGGCGACGGCCGGGGTGGGCAACACCCCGACCCGCAGCACGTCGACACCGGCGCTGGTGATGCCGGCGACGACGGCGGCCTCCAGCATCCCGCCGCTGATCCGGGGGTCCCGGCCGACGACGGCGAGTCGGGCCGCACCCGCCAGTTCACCGGCGGCCGCGGCCGCCAGGCCGAGCGCCAGCTCGGCGGTCAGCTCGCCGTTGGCCACCCCGCGCACACCGTCGGTACCGAACAATCGGGCCACCGGTCACCTCCTGTAGAAACGCCGACTGTGGATACGCCGAGGGCGGGCGTGCCACAACTGCGGCACACCCGCCCGTCGGAGTGAAGCGAACAGATCAGCGCTTGCTGTACTGCGGCGCCTTGCGGGCCTTCTTCAGGCCGTACTTCTTGCGCTCGGTGGCACGCGGGTCACGGGTGAGGAAGCCGGCCTTCTTCAGCGCCGGACGGTCCTCGGGCGACACCAGGATCAGTGCCCGGGCGATCGCCAGGCGCAGCGCGCCGGCCTGCCCGGACGGGCCGCCACCGTCGAGGTGGGCGTAGATGTCGAAGCTGTCGACCCGGTCCACGGTGACCAGCGGGGCCTTGATCAGCTGCTGGTGCACCTTGTTCGGGAAGTAGTTCTCCAGGGTGCGGCCGTCCAGTTCGAACTTGCCGGTGCCGGGGACCAGGCGGACCCGGACGACGGCTTCCTTGCGGCGGCCGACGGTCTGGATCGGGCGGTCGATGTAGACCGGCTCGCGCGGGGTGGCCTCGACTGCGTCGACCTCGACGGTCTCGGGGGTCTCGGTCACGAAGACCTCGGTGGTTTCGACGTCGCTCACTGGCTCACCTGCTTGATCTCGTAGACCTGGGGCTGCTGGGCCGCGTGCGGGTGATTTGGGCCCGCGTACACCTTCAGCTTCTTCTGGACCTGCCGCGACAGCTTGTTGTGCGGCAGCATGCCGACGATCGCGTTCTCCACGACCCGGGTCGGGTGCTTCTCCAGCAGTTCGCCGATGGTGCGCTTGCGCAGACCGCCCGGATAACCGGAGTGGCTGTAGGCGAACTTGTTGGTGAGCTTGTTGCCGGACAGGGCAATCTTCTCGGCGTTGATGATGATGACGAAGTCGCCCTCATCGGAATTCGGCGTGAATGTCGGCTTGCCCTTGCCGCGCAGCAGGTCGGCTGCGGTGACGGCGAGGCGGCCGAGCACCACGTCGGTGGCGTCGATGACGTACCACGAGCGCGTGGTGTCACCCGCCTTCGGCGTGTACGTAGGCACAGTGCCTATCCTCTCGGTTATACGGATGTCGGTCGACGTGCGCTCTGGGGATCCCGGCGACCGACATTGACCCGGGCCCAGCTGCCCGACGAGGGGCACGCACGCCAACGGAGGAGCTTACCGGCGGGCATCGGCGCCGGTCAAAACGGCTAGCCGGCCGGGGGTTACCCGCGATCTAGAGGATCAAACTCCGTCGGCGAAAACGACCGGAAGCAGCCGGCGCAGGATGGCCGCCGAGGTTTCGGCGACAGCGGCACCGAACGCGGTGAAATCCCGGATGGAATCGCGTCCGGCCAGGTCGGACAGGGCGCGGACCACCAGCCAGGGCACCCCGAAGCTCTCACAGACTTGGGCCAGCGCGCCGCCCTCCATCTCGATGGCCGCGCCGGCGAACTCGGCGTGCAGCCGGGTGCGGGTGTCCTCGCAGTGCAGGTACTGGTCCCCGGTCAGCACGGTGTCGTAGACGACGCGGGCGCCGGATTCCAGGCCGGCCAGCGCCTCGCGCACCCGGACCAGCAGCGCCGGGTCGACGTCGTAGCCGAGCCGGTCGGTGGGGTTGAAGAACTCGACGTGCCCGGGCTGGTACACCCGCAGCCGGCCGTCCTCGATGCGTCCGGCGTCGCACTGGATGACCCGGTCGGCGATGACGACGTCGCCGACCGCCAGATCCGGGCGCAGGCCGCCGGCCACCCCGGAGAACACCACGGCGCGCGCGCCGAACCGTTCGATCAGCAGGGTGGTCACCACGGCGGCGTTGACCTTGCCCATGCCGGCACCCACCAGCACCACCGGGTGGCCGTCGAGGGTGCCCTCGGCGAACCGGGTGTGTGCGATGTCGGTGTGCCGCTCGGCCTCCAGCGCCGCGCTCAGCGCCGCCAGCTCGGAGTCGATGGCGCAGATCAGGCCGATGGTCACCGTGCCGAGTTTAGGTGCGGCGACAGGGTCCGCTCCTCAGTACACCCGATCCTGCTGGTCTGGGCCGACGCTCCCATCCGGGCGGTGCAGCGTGGCCCTTGGAGGCGCAGGCGTACCCGGCGCTCTGCCTCTTGGGATCGATGAACATCGGGTTGACCAACCAGCGCCCGTCCGCGTTGTCGTGGGCCACGCACATCACCTCGGTCTTGTTCCTGTTGAGCACCAGCCGCGAGGTGAGTGTGTCGCCGTCGAGGTCCGCCGGGGGACGGCCGCCGGGGTCAGGTATTCACTGGTGGAGGACCAATTGCCGTCCGCGGGCGCCCGCATCTTCCCGTTGCGGACCAGCCAGAAGAACGTGGCGTCGCCGATGTCGTTCTTGACCAGCGTGTTGTCCCAGTCTCGGCCCGCTCGGTGGGCCCGGTCCGACCGGCGCAGCCGGAGATCACCGGCAGGGCGGCCAGCGTCGCGGCCGGTGTCGCGGCGTCGATGAGACGACGGGTGCGGGTCACGATTCTCCTGTGGGTGGCTCAGATCAGTTCGCCGCGACCGGTGCCACCGAGTTCCGCGGACCGCGACGTGTCCTTGAGGTCGACGCCGGAACGACCGAGTTCCCGGGCGCCCGACACCAGGCCGACGACGATGCGGGCGGCGTCGCCGTAGCCGAGGCCGTCGGGCGGGTGGATGTTGGAGATGCAGTTGCGGTCGGCGTCGGACAGTCCCACCCGGGGCCGGTGCGTCAGATAGATGCCGAGGCTGTCGGCGACCGACAGGCCGGGGCGCTCGCCGATGATCACCAGCAAGGTGGTGAAGCCTGCGCGGGCACCGATGTGGTCGCCGAGGGCGACGCGCGCCTGGGTGGCGATGACCGGCGGGGCCAGCGTGTAGTGCGGAGCCAGCCGGGCGACGAGTTCGGCCAGCAGCGGCGCACCGTGTTTGGCCAGCGCCAGCGGGGACAGGCCGTCGGCCAGCACGAAACCGATGTCGGCGGGGGTCTCGGGCAGCGCCGTCTGCTCGGCGGGCAACCGGCCGAAATCGGGGCGGCGCAGGTACTCCCCTCGGGTGCTCGCCCTACTGGATACGACGGCGGGTTCGCCGATGCCGATCCGGGTCACCGCCGCCGCGAGGGTCTCGACATCCAGCGGCTCGTGCACGGCGTCGCGGGCGGCGGCGTGCGCGGCCGAAAGTTCCAGGACGTTGCGGGTCGGCAGCGAGTTGCCGACCCGGCCCAGCCCGATCCGGGCCTGGGTGGTGGTGCGCAGTTCGCTCCAGAAGTCTTGGACTGCGGGATTTGCGCTCTCGGGGTCACCGGGCACGGCTGCCTCCGGCGATGGCCCGCAACGGGGAGTGATGCACGTCGAACGGGGTGAGCCGGCCGGCGTCGTCGACCATCCCGACGCGGCGCAGCCAGGCCTCGAATTCCGGGGCCGGCGCCAGCCCGAAGGTGCGCCGGGTCACCAGGGCGTCGTGAAACGACAGGCTCTGGTAACCCAGCATCACGTCGTCGGCGCCCGGCACCGTGATGACGAACGCCACTCCGGCGGCGGCCAGCAGGTTGAGCAGCACGTCCATGTCGTTCTGGTCGGCCTCGGCGTGGTTGGTGTAGCAGACGTCGACGCCCATCGGCAGGCCCAGTAACTTTCCGCAGAAATGGTCCTCCAGGCCGGCGCGGATGATCTGCCGGCCGTCGTAGAGGTATTCCGGCCCGATGAACCCGACCACGGTGTTGACCAGCAGGGGTTCCAGGTCCCGGGCCACCGCGTAGGCGCGGGTTTCCAGGGTCTGCTGGTCCACCGGCTTGCCGCCGGTACCCAGGTGGGTGCCCGAGCTCAGCGCCGAGCCCTGCCCGGTCTCCAGGTACATGACGTTGTCGCCGACGGTGCCGCGGTGCAGCGAGCGGGCGGCGTCGCGACCCTCCCGCAGCAGCGCGATGTCCACGCCGAACGCCCGGTTGGCGGCCTCGGTGCCGGCAATGGACTGGAACGGCAGGTCCACCGGCGCCCCCGCCTCGATCAGGCCGATGGTGGTGGTGATGTGCGACAGCACGCAGGATTGCGCCGGGATGGCAAACCGCTGCCGGATGTCGTCGAGCAGATGCAGTAGGTCGGCGGTGGCCTGCGGCGAATCGGTGGCCGGGTTGATGCCGATGACGGCGTCGCCGCAGCCCAGCAGCAGGCCGTCGAGCACGGCCGCGGCGATGCCCCGCGGGTCGTCGGTGGGGTGGTTGGGCTGCAGCCGGGTGGCCATGGTTCCGGGCAGGCCGATGGTGGTGCGGAACCCGGCGGTCACCCGCAGCGCGGCGGCCACCGCGATCAGGTCCTGGTTGCGCATGATCTTGGCGGTGGCGGCCACCATCTCCGGGGTCAGCCCGGCAACGACGGCGGCGATCCGGGCGGCGCCGTCGTCCCCGGCGATGGTCTCCAGCAGCCAGTCCCGGAAACCGCCGACCGTCAGGTGGGAAATCGCCGAGAACGCCTGGCGGTCATGGGTATCGATGATCAGCCGGGTGACCTCGTCGGTCTCGTACGGGACCACCAGTTCTTCCAGGAAGGTGTCCAGCGGCAGGTCGGCGAGCAGCCAGGCCGCCGCGGCGCGCTCGGCGTCGTGTTCGGCCGCGCAGCCGGCCAGCTGGTCGCCGGAGCGCAGCGGGGTGGCCTTGGCCATCAGCTCGACGAGGCCGTCGAATTCGTAGCTGACGCCGCCGACCTGCTGGTGCCGCTTCATGTCAGGTCGGCTTCCGCCTCCGCGAGCATCGCGAACTCCTCGTCCGGCGAGTTGGCCACCAGCCGGTGCCGGCTGTAGAGCGCGAAGTAGGCCATGAACGCGGCGAACACCAGCAGGCACAGACCCGCGGCGATCGGATTGACCAGGAAGGTGGCGATCAGCGCGACGATCGCGACGACGAGGGCGAAGCCGGTGGTGACGATGCCACCCGGGGTGCGGTACGGGCGGTTCATGCCCGGCTCCCGGACCCGAAGCACGATGTGGCTGACCATCATCAGCACGTAGCTCAACGCCGCGCCGAACACCGCCATGTTGAGGATGAGATCCCCGTGGCCGGTCAGCGACAGCAGGAACCCGACGATGCCCGGCACGATCAGCGCCAGCGTCGGCGCCTTGCGCTTGTTGGTGATCGACAAGGTGGTCGGCAGGTAGCCGGCGCGCGACAGCGCGAAGGTCTGCCGGGAGTAGGCGTAGATGATGGAGAAGAAACTGGCGATCAGCCCGGCCAGGCCGATGTAGTTGACCAGCTTGGCGGCCGTGCCGTCGCCGCCGAGCGCCTGCACCAGCGGATCGTCGACGTGCGACATCGCTTCCGCGCCACCGGAACCGGCGGTCAGGAACAGGACGGTAACGCAGGTGATGATCAGCACCGTCATCGCGGCGATGATGCCGCGCGGCACGTTGCGCTCCGGGTTGGCGGTCTCCTCGGCGGCCAGCGGGACGCCCTCGACGGCGAGGAAGAACCAGATGGCGAACGGGATGGCGGCCCAGATGCCGAGGTAGCCGTGCGGCAGGAAGTGCGAGGCTCCGGCGGCCGCGGCGTCCGGGACGATGTCGGTCAGCCGCGCGACGTCGAACTTGCCGACGGCGTTGACCGCGAAGATGACCAGGCCCAGCAGCGCGATCGCGGTGATGACGAACATCAGCCGCAACGCCTCCCCCACACCGGCGAGGTGGATCCCGATGAAGATGACGAACGCCGCCAGGTACACCCACCAGCCCTTGTGAATGCCGAACAGGCCCAGGGATTCGACGTACCCGCCGATGAAGGTGGCGATCGCCGCGGGCGCGATCGAGTATTCGATCAGGATCGCGGTGCCGGTGGCGAATCCGCCCCAGGGGCCCAGGGCGCGGCGGGCGAAGGTGTAGCCGCCGCCGGCCGCGGGCAGCGCCGAGGACATCTCGGCCAGCCCGAGGACCATGCAGAAGTACATGGCGGCGATGACGACGACGGCGATCAGCAGACCCCCGAAGCCACCCTGGGCCAGTCCGTAGTTCCAGCCGGAGAAATCGCCGGAGATGACGTAGCTGACGCCGAGGCCGGCGAGGAGCAGCCAGCCGGCACTACCCTTGCGCAGCTGGCGTTTTCGTAGATACTCGTCGCTCTCCAGATGTTCTTCGACGGAGAGGTCGACGTGATGTTCGTGGTGTTCGGGATGAGACACGGCAGGCTCCTTGCTGTCTCGCCGGATCAGAAAAAGCCCTGTGCCTTGGTAGCGTAGGACACCAGCAGGTTTTTCGTCTGCTGGTAGTGATCGAGCATCATCAGGTGGTTCTCCCGGCCGATGCCGGACTGCTTGTAGCCACCGAAGGCGGCGTGCGCGGGGTACTGGTGGTAGGTGTTGGTCCACACCCGGCCGGCCTGGATGTCGCGGCCGGCCCGGTAGGCGATCCGGCCGTCGCGGCTCCACACCCCCGCCCCGAGACCGAACTTGGTGTCGTTGGCGATCCGGATGGCCTCGTCGTAGTCGGCGAACGGGGTGACCGCCAGCACGGGCCCGAAGATCTCCTCCTGGAAGATCCGCATGTCGTTGTCACCGGTGAACACCGTCGGGTCGATGTAGTAGCCGCCGGACAGGTCACCGCCGAGGTCGGCCTGTTGCCCACCGGTAACCAGTTGTGCGCCTTCGCTTTTACCGATCTCGATGTAGGACAGGATCTTGTCGAGCTGTTCCCGGGAGGCCTGGGCGCCGATCATGGTCTCGGTATCCAGCGGATCACCCTGGCGGATCTCCTTGGTGCGGATGGCGGCCATCGACAGGAAGTCGTCGAAGATGTCGGCCTGGATCAGCGATCGCGACGGGCAGGTGCACACCTCCCCCTGGTTGAGGGCGAACATGGTGAAGCCCTCCAGGGCCTTGTCGCAGTAGTCGTCGTTGGCGGCCAGCACGTCGGAGAAGAAGATGTTGGGGCTCTTGCCGCCGAGCTCCAGGGTCACCGGGATCAGATTCTCGGTGGCGTAGCCCATGATCAGCCGGCCGGTGCCGGTCTCACCGGTGAAGGCGATCTTGGCGATCCGTGGGCTGGACGCCAGCGGCTTGCCGGCCTCCACCCCGAAGCCGTTGACGATGTTGACCGTGCCGGCCGGCAGCAGGTCGCCGATGATGCTCATCAGGTGCAGTATCGACACCGGGGTCTGCTCGGCGGGTTTGAGGACGATGGCGTTGCCGGCAGCCAGCGCCGGAGCGAGCTTCCACACGCCCATCAGGATCGGGAAGTTCCACGGGATGATCTGGCCGACCACGCCGAGCGGCTCGTGGAAGTGGTAGGCGACGGTGTCCTCGTCGATCTGGCTCAGCGACCCCTCCTGGGCGCGGATCGCCCCGGCGAAATAGCGGAAGTGGTCGATCGCCAGCGGGATGTCGGCGTTCAGGGTCTCCCGGATCGGCTTGCCGTTGTCCCAGCTCTCGGCGACGGCCAGCGACTCCAGATTGGCTTCCATCCGGTCGGCGATCCGGTTGAGGATCAGCGCGCGCTCGGCGGGCGAGGTCTTGCCCCAGGCCGGTGCGGCGGCGTGCGCGGCGTCCAGGGCCTTGTCGATGTCGTCGGCATCGGAGCGGGCGACCTCGCAGAACACCTCGCCGGTGACCGGGGTGCGGTTCTCGAAGTACCGGCCGGCCGTCGGTGCGACCCACTGGCCACCGATGTAGTTGTCGTAGCGGGATTGAAACGCCATCGCCGCACCCTCGGTGCCCGGTCGTGCGTAAACGGTCATGACTGCCTCCCAAGTGTGTCGGTGATCACTCACATTAGGAGCGCGCGGGTTGCAGCACCGTTGCAATGGGCGGCGAAAAGTGGCGAGTTTTCAGCCCAGGCCGAGTTCGAAGTCGATCCCGGCCAGTCGCCCGGATGCGCGGGCCCGGGCCGGCGGCTCGTGGGCACCGTCGCGCAGCGCCCGCCAGCCGTCTCGGTCGTCGCGTCCCTCGGGCAGATCCAGCCAGCGGCGCAGCAGCGTGGGGTTGCCGCGGGCGTGTTCGGTCAGCACCGCGGCCCGCAGGGTCGCCGACAGTTCGGTGCGCAGCCGCGCGATTGCCGGCGAAACCGATTGCGGGAGTAGCGGTCCCGGATATCCTCGCAGGGCGGCGGTGACGTCGCCGGCGTCCAGGTCGGCGAACACCGCGCCGATGTCGGAGGTGATCGGTTCGGTCAGCCGGTAGGGCCGCGAGCTGAGCCGGTCGGCACCGATCACCTTGCGCAGCCGCGACATCTCGGCGCGCACGGTCACCACGTCGAGGTCCTTGTCGTCGAGCAGCACGGCGAGATGGTCGGCGGACAGTCCCTCGGGGTGGCGGCTGAGCAGCACCAGGATGTCGGCGTGCCGGCCGGTCAGGGTCAGCGGGTGGGTACGGCCGGTGTCGGCGCCGGTGATCCAGCGGGGCCGGTCGGCGCCGAGCACGGTCAGGTGCGGCGGGGCGTGCGTGGGCCCGACGACGGTGCCGGTCAGCCGCAGCAGCGCGAGGTGGTTTTCCACGGCCACCGCGGTGGCGCGCACCAGGGCCAGGGTCTGCGGGGACGCCACCGATGCGCCGCCGGTCAGGTCGATGGCACCCAGGGGGACACCGGTGTGCGGATCGTGCACCGGGACGGCCGTGCAGCTCCACGGCCGGGCGACCCGGGCGAAGTGCTCGGAGCCGAGGATCTGCACCTCGGTGTCCAGCGTCAGCGCGGTGCCGGGGGCGTTGGTGCCCGCCGTCCCCTCACTCCAGTTGGCGCCGGCGACGAAGTTCATCGTCTCCACCCGGCGGCAGGCGCGGGGGTCGCCCTCCACCCAGAGCAGGGTGCCGTCGGCGTCGCTGACGGCCACCACGACGCCGGCGTCCACGGCGTCGGCGACCAGGAGTTTGCGGATCACCGGCAGGGCCACGGCCAGCGGGTGCGCGGCGCGGACGTCGGCGACGGACCGGGCGCTCGGGCCGGCGGGCAGGTCGGGGTTCACCCCGCTGGCCAGGCTGCGCTGCCAACTGCCGGCAACGACGGGTCGCACGGCAGGGGCCAGCGCGGCGAGTTCGACCTCGCCGGCGACGAATCGGTCATGGGCGCTGCGCAGGTCGGCCGCGCGGGCCCGGAATGCCGCGTTGACCATGCCGTTCACCCTATCGCCATTTGTGACCGGGGTCACCCGGGCCACCGGATCCGGAGCTCTCCTCTCCTTCTCCGGCGGCCCGGGCGGGTGTGGGGCCGGGGCTCAGCCCCAGCGGCGGGCTTCCCGACGGTCGGTGGCTGCGACCTCGTCGGCGCCGTCGCCGACGGCATGACCCAACCGGGTGAGGATGTCGTTGAGCCCGGCGGCGGCCCGGTCCCAGCGGTCCTGTTCGATGCCGAACGCGGTCGCGGTTTCCCGGGTCCAGCTGGCCCGCAGCGGAGCGATCCGGGACCGCAGGTCGGTCAGCGAAGCGTTGAGACGCGCGGTGGTGGCGTGAATCTCCCGGCGCACCAGCGAATCGATGAGACCGAAGTTGTAGGAGACGTTCTCGTCCATGATTCACCGTCCGCCCAGGTTGCGGCCGACGGCCGCGATCCGGTCGGCGTGCCGGTCACCGGCCGAGCCGAGCCCACCGGCGTTGCCCCGCAGGGTTTCCGCGATGCGTTCCAGCGCGGTGCACAGTCGGCCGGATTCCGCGTTCCACCGGTCCACCACGGTGCGGAACTCCCGGGCCGCGAGACCGTCCCAGACCGACGGTGGGACCGACAGCATGTCGGAGATGAAGCGGCCCAGCAGGGTCCGCAGTTCGCCGGCCCGGGCGTCGGCGGTGTCGGCCACCGAGCGCATCAGGGTGAAGTTGCCGTTGAGGGTGCTCTGGTCGCTCATCTGATCTCCTAATAAATGGTGTTGAACCGGTGGTGGTTACCGGACTCCGTGGGCGGTGCGGACCGCCGTCTCGCACGCCGCGGCGATCGCCGCGGCATTCCCGGGCGGGCTCTGGCAGCCGATCCCGATGCGGAGTTCGTCGTCGGCGAGCACGGTCCAGGTGATCTCGTGTTCGGGACGCAGCTCCCGATACCCGATGCCCGATCGTCCGTAGCGGTCCGACTCTGGGTCGAAGTCGACGAACACCCCCGGCGGCGCCGCGGTGACCGCGCGGCGCAGCAGCTCGGCCGTCGTCGCCGGGTCGACGCCGGAGCGGGCCTGGGTCAGATGCAGCGCCACCTGCGGATCCCGCGGTGAGCGGACTTCGACGCGCGCCGAGCCGGGGCCGCCGGTGACCCGACGCACCGTCCAGTCGGCCGGGACGGTCACCGCCAGCCGGCCCTCGATCAGGGTGCTGGTTCCCGGTTCGTCGAGCGTCCGCACCGGTCGGTGGTGGGCAACCAGCACCGCGGCACCCGCCAGGCCGGCGGTCACCGCGATGCCGGCGGCCAGTGCCCGACAGCGGCGCGGGTGCACCGGCCCGGCGGCCGGGACGGTGGCCCGGGCGGCGGCGGCCAGCGCGGCGGCCGTCGGGGTGACGACGCGGTGTCCGGCCTCGCGGAGCCGGGTGGTGATCAGCGCGGCGAGCTCGGCTGCGCCGGGCACCCCGGGCGGGCTGTCCAGGGCGACGGCGCCCGGGCCGATCTCGGCCAGGTCGGCGGCGACGGTGTCCGCGACAGCGGCGGGGTCCCCGAGCCGGTGGCACAGTCGGCGATGGCGCCGGTCGCCCAGCAGCACCGCGTCGATGTCGATCTCGACGAACAGCCCGGTGTCATCGGTGTGCAGTTCGCGCCGCGCCACCGGCCGCACCGGGGCGCCGCACAGCGCCGCAGCCACCGCGGTGACGGCCCGTACCCGCATCGGCGGCCAGCGGCTCGGATGGATCAGCAGCGCGTCCTCGCCGGCGGTCAACAACGGGGCCAGCGCGGCACGCCAGGCCGCTGCGACCGGGACCGCCTCCGAGCCCAGCAGGGTCAGCGCGTCGTCGCCGCCGGCCAGCGCGGCGGCGACCGAGTTCGGGTCGGTGTGGCCGCCGTCGGGCCCACCGTCGAGGCGGCGGACGAGGCGGGGGCCGATCTCGGCGATGACGGTCATCGCGGTGGGCTCCAGGCCAGTTGCACGCGGCGTGGGTCGTCGCCGCGGGTGATCAGCACGCCCCGGCCGGGCGGCAGCCGGCGCGGGCGGACCGTCCCCAGCAGGGCCGGTTCCTCGGGACTTCCGCTGAGCGCCAGCCCGATCGGATCCGTGTCCCGCAGCGCGGCGATCAGCGGGTCGTACATCGCCCGTCCGGAACCGGTGCTGCGCCGGGCCAGCAGGATCCGCAGGCGCAGGTCGCGGGCGCGGGCCGCCGGCTCGATCAGCGGCTCCAGGGCGGCGGCCCCGGCTGCGCCGAGCAGGTCGTAGTCGTCGCAGACCACCACGGTCTCCGGTCCCCCGACGACGTCGAGCAGATCATCAACGCCTGCCAGCAGACAGTCCGACGGCAGCAGGTCGGCCAGGGAGCCGCGCGGATCGCTGAGGAAGAAGCGCAGTGTGCCCGGCGCCCGGTCGGCCAGCAGCTGCCGGCACAGCAGCCGCAGCACGGCGGTCTTCCCGGCGCCACTGTCGCCGAGGATCAGCAGGTGGGGCTGATCGGTGAATTCGATTCCCACGGTGGAGAGTTCGTCGTCGTCGACCAGCCCGACGGGGAGACCGACGCTGTCGCCGAGTTCGGCGGCGGTCACCAGTGTGGGCAGCAGGCGCACCGGCTCGGCCCGGTGGCCCGGGTCCCGCGCCATCAGGATCTTCGCGGTATCGGCGGGCGGCCCGGGCCGAGCGATGCGGCCCGGCTGGCCGTCGGTGGTCAGTCCGGCGCCGGAACAGTTGCGGGGCACAGCCGCGGCGCGGTGGCGGTCCACCTCGGAGTCCAACGGTTCACCGAGCCGCAGTTCTATCCGGGTACCGAGGTGGTCCTTGAGTGCGGGCCGGATATCGGCCCACCGGGGGGTCGCCAGCACCAGGTGGATCCCGACGCCCAGTCCGGCGCCGGCCAGTGCGGTGATCGCCGGTTCCAGGTCGTCGAACTCCTGGCGCAGGGTGGCCAGGCCGTCGATGACCAGGAAGATGCGGGGTCGCTGGGCCATCGGGCCGGCGACGTCGCGGCGGTGGACCTCGGCCTGCAGGTGAGTGACGATGCGGCGCACCAGATCCGGCTCCGCGCGGGTGGCCACCGTCGCGACCTGCGGCAGCTCCGCCAGGCCGGTGAGCAGCCCGCCGCCGAAGTCCAGGCAGTGCACGCACAGGTCGCGCGGGTCCGCGCCGAGAGCCAACGCGGTGATCAGGGTGACCAGTGTCGTGGACTTTCCGGAGCGGGCCGCACCGACCACGGCGACGTTGCCGTCGGCACCGGACAGGTCCACCCGCCACGGGGTGCGGCGCTGCTCGGCCACCCGGTCCACCAGCCCGATCGTCGCGGTCCAGGGTGCACGGGCTCCGTCCAGGTCGGCCAATTCCGGGGACCGGGTCAGCGGCGGCAGCCAGATCTGGTGGGCCGGTGTGCCGGTGCCGGCGAGGGCGGCCAGGGTGACGTCCAGCAGGGTCGGTGCGTCGGGCGTCGGCGGTGCGGTGGCCGAGGCTGCGGTGAACAGTTGCGGTTCGCTGGCTGGGGCGAGCGTTGCCGGTGCGGGCCCGGAGACGTAGTCGCAGCGGAACGCGACCGGGTCTGCGGATCCGACCTTCAGGTAGGCCGCACCTGGGACTGCGGGCAGCTCGTAGGCGGCGGGGGTGCCGAGCACCGCGCGGGATTCGGTGGCCGACAGGGTTTTCAAGCAGATCCGGTAGGACAGGTGTGTTTCCAGGCCGCGCAGCCGGCCCTCGTCGAGGCGCTGGGTGGCCAGCAGCAGGTGCATGCCCAGCGAGCGGCCGAGGCGGCCGATGGCGGCGAAGACCTCGGCGAATTCCGGGTGCTGGATGAGCAGTTCGGAGAACTCGTCGATGATCAGGAACAGCACCGGCAGTGGTGGCAGGGGTGCGCCGGTCGCGCGGGCGCGCCGGTACTCGGTGATCCCGGCGAGGTTTCCTGCGGCCCGCAGGAGCTGCTGGCGGCGGGCGATTTCACCGGTCAGCGCCTCGGCCATCCGGTCGACCAGTGCGGCCTCGTCGGCCAGGTTGGTGATGACCGCGGCCACGTGATTGGTGCGGTCCAGGCCGAGAAACGTCGCGCCGCCCTTGAAGTCGACCAGCGCGAGGTTGAGCTCCTCGGGCGGGTGTGCGGCGATCATGCCGAGAGCGACGGTGCGCAGCAGCTCGGATTTCCCGGATCCGGTGGCGCCTACGCAGAGTCCGTGCGGGCCCATGCCGCCGTGAGCGGCTTCCTTGATATCCAGGTACACCGGGGTTCCGGATTCGCCGAGCCCGAGGCGGACGCGCAGATCGCCGGTGTCGGCGGGTCCGGCCGGACGGTGCACGGCGGCGAGGCGGCGGGCGCATTCGGCCGCGCTGGCCTCGTCGAGCCGGTCGGGTTCCAGCGCTGTTGCGCAGAGTCCGAATCCGCGGGTGGTCAGCCGGTTGTCGACGAGTTCCAGGGTGTGTTCCTGCACGGTGCCGCCGATTCGCAGTTCGACTCTCCCAGCCGGCAGCGCCGCGCCCGCGGCTTTGTCGGCGGTTCCGTCGCCTACTACGATCACGAACTGCGAGCCGGAGTTGTTGTGCGGCAGCCATTTAAGCCAGTCCCAGTACGGCGCCTCGCATTCGTCGACGGCTGCGGTGATGGACAGCTCGTCGGGCGGGTGGGTGACGGCCAGCCCGCACAGTACGGCCCGGATCAGCGTACGCACCTCCTCTGGTGTGCCGGTGACCCCGACCGCGGCGCCGTCGGGCAGCGCGATGCTCACCGGCGCGTCGGCCAGTTCGGCGTGGCCGTCGACCAGCCGGCGGAACGCCGCGACCAGCAGCGGATCGGCGTCCTCGGCGATGTCGGGGACGGCCGGCCCCGATTCGGCCGGGCACCGCCCGCGACCGATCCGCACCCGACCGAAGCTGGGGTCGGACCGGCCGACCTGCCACATGTCCGGGGTGCCAATCAGCGCCCACAGCGCGTGCGGTTCCGGATACCGGGCGAGCATTCTGTTACGTTGCGCGGCAGCGGATTCCGTTAGCGACCGGTGGGTGTCGGCGAGCCGGTCCAGATAGCGGTAACGCTGCTCGTCGCGCTCCCGGCGCTGCGCCCCGGCCCGCCCGGTGGCGACCAGGTTGGCCAGCGCCGATCCGATCATGGTGATCGGCAGCAGCCACATCATCCGGTGGCTACTGCCGCCGGTTGGCGAGCCGGCCAGCATCGCCACCATCCCGATGCTGCTCAGCGCCATCAGCACCGGTGACAGCCGGGTGGCCAGCGGGATCCGCACCTCGCGGGGCGGGGCGGGCGGTGCGGGAAGATCGCCGACGGCGGCCATCCGCTGACGGTAGATCCGCGCTCCCCGGCCCGCAATTCACCCTGTGCACAACGGATCAGACCCGGGTCCCGGACGGGCTTAGCGTCGCCCGATGATCGACGAATCGGTACGGGTGTGCGTGCGCTACGGCGACGGCGCGGTGGATCTGACGCTACCGGCGGCGATGCCGATCGCCACCGTGTTGCCGGCGGTGCACACGCTGGCTGCCGATGCCGCGATCGTCGGCTGGCCCTCGGCGGCTCCGCTTGGCTGCCAGCTGCTCGGCGGGCCGCCGCTGGATCCGGCGCTGACGCTGTCGGGGTGCGGCGTCGATTCGGGGGCCGTGCTGCTGCTGACCGGGGACCGGCCGGTGCCCGGTCCCGACCCGGTGTCGCTGGCGCACGCACTGTCGACGGCCGCCGATGCACACCACCGGGAGTGGACGGCGGAGGCGACCGGGCGCTGCGGCCGGTGGTTGGCGCTGTGGTCGATTGCGCTCGGCGGGTATCTCGCGGTGCCCGGCGCCGCGGTGGCCCCGCGGCTGCTGCTGTGCGGGGCTGCGGTGGCGACCGCCGCGATTCTCGGTGCGCGGGCTGGCGGCGAGGGGGCGGCGGTGGCCACCGTGGGGATGGCCGTCGCGGCCGTCGGCGGTGTGGGTTGCGCCCTCGGGTTGCCGCCGGGCGGGGCCGGGGTGCTGCTGGGCGTGGTCGCCGCGGCGGTGCTCGCCGGCGCCGCGCGGCTGACGCTTCGGGTCAGCGGGCTGTCGGCGGCACTGTCGGCCGAGTTGTCGGATTCCGCACCGCTGCCCGATGCCGGACCCGACGGTGGGCAACGCATATTGACCGGATTCACCCTTGCCGCAGCAGTATTGGCCGCCGGCGGGGCGGCGTCGTCGCTGCCGGCGGGCACCATGCGGGCCGCACTGTGGTCGGTGCTGTTGGCGGTGCTGCTCGCGGCCCGGCTGCCCGCCGAACCGCACGCGCCGCGCCGGATCGCTCTGCTGGCCGGGGCGGTGGCCGCGGCTGGTGTCGCAACGGTGGTTCTGGGTCTGCGCTGGCCGGTGGCCGCCGTGGCGGCGCCGGTTGCCGCGGCCGCCGTCGTGGGACTGTGTCGCATGCGCCCGGAGTCGGGCGGGCGGAGTGCGGCGGCGCGGATCGGGACGGTGGCGATGGTCGCGGTACTGCCGGTGGCGGCCTGGACGCTGGGGCTGGTGCGGCTGCCCGCAGTTGCCGCCGAGCCGCCGGCGACCGGGCCGACGGCGGTGGACTCCGCGGCGCTGCCGGAGCCGGCCCGACCGGCACCGGTGCGCCCGACCCGCCAGCGCAGTGCGTGCACGGTGGCCGGGGCGGCCCGGGACCTGCACCCCGAGGCCAATCCCCTCGCCCCACTGACCCGGTCGGCTTCCGGGCCGAATCGGGGGCGGGGCCAGCGGATCGCCGTCATCGACACCGGCGTCACCCGGCACCGCCGGCTGCGCGACGTGCGCGCCGGCGGTGATTTCGTGGCGACCGGGGACGGCACCGGCGACTGCGACGGCCACGGCACCATCGTGGCCGGGATCATCGCGGCCACACCGGATCCCGAAAATCCGTCGGGGTTCTCCGGGCTGGCGCCGGACGCCACGATCATCGCGATCCGGCAGACCAGCATGAAGTTCGGGCCGGCCGGGCAGCCGGGCGTCACCGGGGTCGGTGACGTCGGGACGCTGGCGGCGGCGGTGCGCACCGCCGCGGATCTGGGTGCGACGGTCATCAACATCTCGACGGTGGCGTGCGCGGCCGGCGGGATCGAGGACCGTGCGCTCGGTGCGGCTCTGGCCTACGCGGTCGACGTCAAGGATGCGGTGGTGGTGGCCGCGGCCGGCAACACCGGCGGGCCGGGACAGTGCCCGGCGCAGCAGCCGACCGGTGCGCAATTGGACTGGCGCACCGCGACGGTCGCGGTCAGCCCCGCCTGGTACGACGACTATGTGCTCACCGTCGGTTCGCTGGGCGCCGATGGAGCGGCCTCGGCCTTCACCTTGGCCGGTCCGTGGGTGGACGTCGCCGCGCCGGGCGAGAATCTGGTGTCGCTGAATCCGGACGGCCGTTCACTGTTGAACGAGGTGACGATGTTCGGCCGTCCCGGGCCGCTGTCGGGTACCAGTTATGCCGCCCCGGTGGTCAGCGGTCTGGCCGCGTTGGTGCGCAGCGCCTTCCCGGAATTGACCGCCCGGCAGGTGATGGCCCGTCTTGAGGCGACGGCCGTCGGTGGATCATGGAATCCATTGTCCGGCAACGGGATGATCGATGTCGGCGCCGCGCTGCGCCCGGAGAGCCCAGCTCCAGCGGCCGGTGTTTTTGCACCGGTGACGTTGCCCGCGGCACCGGCGGCCGCCCGCGCCGATCGGGGGCGGGGTACCGCGTTCGCCGGCGCCGGGGTGTGCGCGGCACTGCTGGCCGTCGGGCTCAGTGGGCGACGGCGGCTGCGGCGCGGTTGAGTGTGGGGCCGGTCGGCAACCCGGCCGTCAGCCCCGGCGGTGCAGGCAGCGGATGCTCCCCCAATGCCAGTACCCGGGCGGCGTCGTCGTCGACCGGATAGCGCACCCCGGTGTCGGTGAGCACCGAGCGGCCGTCGGGCCCGGACAGATACACGCATCGCCCGGGTGGGACGAAGACCGCGTCGACGGCCGGGCCGGGGCCATCGGCTCCGGCCAGTGCGACGGCGTGCCTTCCCGGTGGCAGGGGTGGGGCGTCGGCCACCCAGGTCCGGGCCGCGCCGTCGGCGTCGCGGCCCGCGCAGAGCACGCCGTCGGCCCGGGTGTCGATGGCCCCGACGTCCTCCGGCAGCCCGGCCACCGCGGGCAGCGCGGCGGTGGGTACCGCGGCGAGTGCGGCGGCCGATACCGGGCGGATCCGAGCGCCCGGGTCTCCGCCGGTGAACCGCAGCAGGTCGGCGGCCAGCGCCCCGATCGGCGCCACCCCGCCGGCCAGCACCAGGTAGTACCGGCGGGCGCCGGCGCGTTCGGTGCCGATGACCTCGCCGACCCGGACGTTGCCGAGCGCCGCCGGTCCGGGGTTGCCCGCCAACGGGACGCGCACCGGCGTAATCGGGGAGCCGGCGGGAAGCAGTGCCAGCAGGGCGGCGGACACCGGCCGGGCCCGGCCCGCGTCGACGCCCAGCGCCCGGTTCACCCCGGGGTCGGCGGCGACTTCGTGGCGGTGCCCGCCGGTCAGCAGGTAGCGACGCCCCGACGGCCCGGTGACCAGCGCGGCGCTGTCCCCGGCCGGGGGCCGCTGATCGATCAGGACGGTGGTGGCCTCGATGTTGTCGCAGACCGCCCAGGTCGTCGTCGGCAGCGGCGTTCCGACGTCGTCGGGGGCGCCGGGGATGCCGAGGGTGGCTCCGCGGGCGGTCCCGGCCAGGGCCGCGGCGGAGACCCGGCGGGGTGCGGCCGGGTTGTCGGCGATCAGCCGGGCCGAGGTGAGGTTGAGGACCGGGTGCACGGTGTCGCCGATCCGCACGTAGCGCGCCCCGGTGTCCGCCGACATCACGACGGCGGCGTCGCCGACGGTGGGTGCGGGGCCCAGCAGGTCGACGGCGCGGGTGGCCAGCAGCACCGCGGTCAGCACGGCCCCCGCCGTCAGCGCCGGCCCGGAGTTATCCGGTGGCCGCAGTGCCGCGGCCGCCCGGCGGCGCAGGAACCGCAGGTCGCCGCTCGCGTGGTTCATGCGCCGACGTTACGGCCGACGCGGCCCCCGGGCGGTTCCGGCGTGCACAGGGCTATCGGTGGGCGGCGGTGTTCTTGCGTTCCCGGTAGGCGGCGACGTGCAGCCGGTTGCCACAGTTTCCGGTGTCGCAGAACCGGCGGGACCGGTTGCGGGACAGGTCGATGAACACGGCGTCGCAGTCCGGTGCGGCGCAGGAGCGCAGCCGGCGCAGTTCGCCGGCCCGGATGACGTCGGCCAACGCCATCGCAGCCTCGGCACCCATGCGCTGGGCCAGCGGGTCCTCGGGGTCGCCGAAGTGCAGATGCCAGTCGGGCAGTTCGGCGTGCCGAGTCAGCCAGGGCCGGGCTTCGGTGTCGGCCAGCAGCGCGTTGACGGCGGTGACCGTGTGCTCCTCATCACCGGAGTACGCCCAGATGTCGCCGAGCCGGGTGCGCAGCCGGCGGACGTCGGCGAGTTCGGCGTCATCGCCGTCGTGGCGGCCGGTCCAGCCCCATTCGGCCAGGTAGTCGGCCAGTGCGCCGGCGTCGGCGAGGGTGTCCCGGTCGTCGCGCGCGCTGTTGACCAGGGCAGCGACTGCCCGCAGTGACAGCTCCGTGTCATGACTGAAACTCATTTGACTCATGACTCCTTCCGACTCTACTGTCATGAGCAAATCCGAGTTTACCCATGACATAGGGAGGCGTTCGTGTTGCAGCGCATCGCACCGGCCGACCGGTTCCGGCTGGGCGCGACGTTCGCGCTGCTCTCGGCGTTGTGCTTCGGGGTGTCCGGATCATTCGCCCGCTCGCTGCTGGACGCCGGCTGGAGCCCGTCCGCCGCGGTGGCCGCCCGGCTCGCCGGCGGGGCGGTCGCGTTGACGGTGGTGTGCGCCTTCGTCAACCGCGGATGGCTCCGGGAGGTGGGCAAGCACGCCGGGACGGTCCTGACTTACGGCCTGATCCCCATCGCCGGGGCCCAGCTCTGCTACTACAACGCCGTCCAGCATCTGTCGGTCGCCGTGGCACTGCTGCTGGAGTACACCTCCCCGGTCCTGGTGACGGCATGGCTGTGGCTGTCCACCCGGCGCCGGCCCAGCAACCGGACGCTGGCCGGGGTGGGCATGGCCGTCGCCGGGATCGTGGTGGTGCTCGACGTCGCCCACGGGGCCCGGATCAACGGTGTCGGCATCGCCTGGGGACTGGCCGCCGCGGTGTGCGCGGCCTGCTACTTCATGATGGGCGACATCTCCGAGACCACCGCCGACGACGGCACCCCGCTGCGGCCGCTGACGCTGGCCACCGGCGGCCTGTGGGTCGGCGCGGCCGCCGTCCTCGCCCTCGGCGGCTCCGGACTGATGCCGCTGCGGTTCACCGGCGACGACGTGGTGCTGGCCGGTGCGACGATGTCGCCGCTGGTCTCGGTGCTGGCACTGGCCCTGGTTGCCTGCGCGGCCGCATACTCCCTCGGCATCATCGGGATCGCCCTGCTCAAGCCCGGCTTCGCCTCCCTGCTGGGGCTCACCGAGGTGTTGTTCGCGGTGGCCTGGGCGTGGTTGCTGGTCGGCGAGACGATCAGCCGGGTGCAGGGAATCGGCGGCCTGGTGGTGCTGGCCGGGCTGGCGCTGGCCCGTTCCGGAGATCCCGAACCCCGGGTGCTGCTCGTCGACCACCACGGAAAACTCCAGCTCGACCGGCTAACATCTGAGGGTGCCCGCTAATCGTTCCCCGCGCCGTTTCCGTGCCGTCCGCGCCCTGATCGCGCTGGCGGCAGCCCCGGTCGCCGTCGGGCTGTCCGCCGCCCTGCCGACCACCGCCGTGCCGTCGGCGCATGCTGCAGGCTGTAATGACATCGAGGTGGTGTGGGCTCGCGGCACCACCGAGGATCCCGGCGTGGGTCGCGTCGGCAATGCGTTCGTGCAGGCGCTGCGCGGCAAGGTCGGCGGTCGCAGCGTGGGCGCCTACGGTGTGATCTACCCGGCCAGCTACGACTTCCTCCAGGCGACGGCGGGCGCCAACGATGCCAGCTGGCACATCCAGTGGGTGATGGACAACTGCCCCGCCACCCGGATCGTGCTGGGCGGCTATTCGCAGGGCGCGGCGGTGGTGGATGCGCTCGCCGCAGTCCCGGTCCCCGGTCTGGGCTTCGATGCACCGCTGCCGGGCAACGCCCCGGAGCACATCGCGGGGCTGGTGACGTTCGGTAACCCGGCCGGAAAGTTCGGCATGTCACTGGCCAACAGCCCGGTCTGGGCCGGCCGCGCGATCGACCTGTGCAACGCCGGTGACCCGGTCTGCAACCTCGGCATCTTCGACGCCACCGACGTCGAGGCACACCGCGCCTACGCGGGCGGACCCGCCTACCAGGCGGCGGGCTTCATCGCGGGTCTGCTTTAGCGGGCCATACCCTGGGTAGGCCGGTGTCGTTGCCGGGCTGATCTGAAGACGCAACCGGTCCGTAATCTCGCGCACGGGGTTTCCGCCGTCGGGCTGGCTACCATGGGGCGAGTGAGAGTGCCCCGCTGGTCGGCGATCATCGGCGCAGCGCTGTTTACGTTCTCCACCATCGTTGCGCCACAGCAGCTTCGGCTGACGCTGGATGCCGAGGCGGTGGCGTGCCCGCACGCCGAGCTGGTTTTCGCCCGTGGGCGCATGGAGGCGCCCGGTCCGGGCGAGATCGGCGCCACCCTGTACAACCTGCTGCGGGTCAATGCGCGCAAGGACATCTCGCTGTATGCGGTGAACTATCCGGCCAACACCGAGGTCGACATCGGCGCCAACGACATGAGCCGGCACATCCTGGGCATGATCGCCCGTTGCCCGAGTACCCGGATCGTGGTGGGCGGGTATTCGCTGGGCGCGGCGGTGTCCGACGTCGTGCTGGCGGTTCCGCTGCCGTTCGTCACCTTCCGCAATCCGCTGCCCGCCAGCGCGGCGCCCAATATCGCCGCGGTGGCGTTGTTCGGCAACGGTTTTCAGTGGGTGGGCCCGATCACCAGTTTCTCCCCGGTGTACCGCGACCGCACCATCGAGCTGTGCCACGGCGATGACCCGATCTGCAATCCGACCATCCCGCAGAACTGGCGCACCCGCTGGCCCGACCACCTTGCCCCGGCCTACATCAAGGCCGGAATGGTGAACCAGGCCGCGAATTTCATCGCGGCGCGGATCTGAGGTCGCGGGTCACCCGGATGCGCGCGGCCAGCTGGCCATCGGGCGGATAGTCGACGCCCACCAGCGTCAGCCCGCGCGCCGGTGCCGCGGCGAACTCGCTGGAGCGCCGGTCGGCACCCAGCAGCGTGGCCAGCCAGCCGGTGTCGCGGCGGCCCTCCCCCACCGCCAGCAGTGCACCGACCACCGACCGGACCATGTTCCAGCAGAAGGCGTCCGCGGTGACGTGCACGGTGATGTCGTCGCCGTCGCGCACGACCTCGAGGCGCTGCAGTTCACGGATCGTGGTGGCGCCGTCGCGATGTCGACAGAATGCGGCGAAGTCCCGCAGCCCGAGCAGCTCCCGCGCGGCGGTGTTCATCGCATCGACGTCCAGTGGGCGCGGCCATCCGGTGACCAACCGCGCGCGCTGTGGGTCGACCCCGTAGGGCGCCGTAGTCAGCCGGTAGACGTAGTGCCGGCGCAGGGCGGAGAACCGGGCGTCGAATCCGGCCGGCGCGCGCGTGATGTCGCGGATCCGCACATCCGGGGGCAGGAACCGCGCCAGCCGGCGGACCAGCGGCTCGAATTCGGGTTCACCGGCCGGGCGGCGGGTGCGCGGATAGGCGTGCGGCAGCGCGGCGACCGGGACATCGATGTGTGCGACCTGGCCGGTGGCGTGCACGCCGGTGTCGGTCCGCCCGGCGGCGCGCACGATCACCGGTTCCCGGAACACCGTCGACAACGCGTCCTCGATCACCCCGGCGACGGTGCGCTGCTCGGCCTGGGTGGCCCAGCCGACGAATTCCGTTCCGTCGTAGGAGATGTCGAGGCGCAATCGCACTGCGTCCAACGGAACGTGCCCGCCACCGGAGTCGATGGCGGGCATGTTCACGACGTCGCTGCTACTCGTCGGCTTCGGCTTCGGGCGCCTCGGCCTTGACCTCTTCGACGGACTCGACCGGGGCCTCAGCCTTGGCCGCGGCCCGACGGGCCCGGTTGGCCTCCGAGGTCACCGTCTTCTCCCGAACCAGCTCGATGACCGCCATCGGGGCGTTGTCGCCCTTACGGTTCTCGATCTTGATGATCCGGGTGTAGCCGCCGTCGCGGTCGGAGTAGAACGGGGCGATCTCGGCGAACAGGATGTGCACGACGTCCTTGTCCCGGATCTTCTTCATGACCTCACGACGGTTGTGCAGCGCACCCTTCTTGGCGTGGGTGATCAGCTTCTCCGCGTACGGCCGCAGCGCCCGCGCCTTCGGCTCGGTGGTGGTGATCCGGCCGTGCTCGAACAGCGCGGTCGCCAGGTTGGCGAGCAGCGCCTTCTGGTGCGAGGACGACCCGCCGAAACGAGCTCCCTTGGTGGGCTTGGGCATTGCGACTATCTCCTAAATGGGGCCGGCCCCCGTATCAGGTAGGACCGGGACGGTTTGGCTGAAAAGCCCTGTGGTTAAAGCTGCTCGGTCTCGGCGTAGTCCTGGTTGTCGTCCAGGTCGTAGCCGGCGTCGCTGCTCCAGGTGCCGGTGGCGACGTCGTAACCGGCAACCTCGGACGGGTCGAACGTGGCCGGAGAATCCTTGAGGGCCAGACCCAGCTGGTGCAGCTTGATCTTCACCTCATCGATGGACTTCTGACCGAAGTTGCGGATGTCCAGCAGATCGGACTCCGTGCGGGCCACCAGCTCGCCCACCGTGTGCACACCCTCGCGCTTGAGGCAGTTGTACGACCGCACCGTCAGGTCCAGGTCGTCGATCGGCAGCGCGAAGCTGGCGATGTGATCCGCCTCGGCCGGCGACGGGCCGATCTCGATGCCCTCGGCCTCGACGTTGAGTTCCCGTGCCAGACCAAACAGTTCGACCAGGGTCTTACCGGCCGAGGCCAGCGCGTCGCGCGGGGTGATCGAGTTCTTGGTCTCGACGTCCAGGATCAGCTTGTCGAAGTCGGTGCGCTGCTCGACGCGGGTGGCCTCGACCTTGTAGGTCACCTTGAGCACCGGCGAGTAGATGGAATCGACCGGAATACGGCCGATTTCGGCACCCGACGCCTTGTTCTGCACGGCGGGGACGTAACCGCGGCCGCGCTCGACGACGAGTTCGACCTCCAGCTTGCCCTTGTCGTTCAGCGTGGCGATGTGCATGTCCGGGTTGTGCACGGTGACCCCGGCCGGCGGCACGATGTCACCGGCGGTGACGGTGCCCGGGCCCTGCTTGCGCAGGTACATGGTGACCGGCTCGTCCTCCTCCGAGGACACGACCAGGCCCTTCAGGTTCAGGATGATGTCGGTGACATCCTCCTTCACCCCGGGAACGGTGGTGAACTCGTGCAGCACACCGTCGATGCGAATGCTGGTGACCGCCGCGCCCGGGATGGACGACAGCAGCGTGCGCCGCAGCGAGTTGCCGAGCGTGTAGCCGAAGCCCGGCTCCAGCGGCTCGATGACGAACTGCGACCGGTTCTCGGCCAGCACGTCTTCGGTCAGGGTGGGGCGCTGTGAGATCAGCATTGGGTGTTTCTCCTTCTCGGCACCCGCTATTTGATGCCGGTTGGGGGGTGATTACTTCGAGTAGAGCTCGACGATGAGCTGCTCGGACAGCGGCACGCTGATCTGCGCGCGCTCGGGCAGCTGGTGCACCAGGATGCGCTGACGCTCGCCGACCACCTGCAGCCAACCCGGGATCGGGCGGTCACCGGCGGTCTCGCGGGCGATGATGAACGGATCGGTGTTCAGCGACTTGTCGCGGACATCGACGATGTCGTACTGCGACACCCGGTAGCTGGGCACGTTGACCTTCACACCGTTGACGGTGAAGTGGCCGTGGCTGACCAGCTGACGGGCCATCCGCCGGGTGCGCGCCAGGCCGGCGCGGTACACGACGTTGTCCAGCCGGCTCTCCAGGATCTGCAGCAGGTTCTCACCGGTCTTGCCGGGCTTGCGCACGGCTTCCTCGTAGTACCGGCGGAACTGCTTCTCCATGACGCCGTAGGTGAAGCGGGCCTTCTGCTTCTCCTGCAGCTGCAGGCGGTATTCGCTCTCCTTGATCCGCGCGCGGCCGTGCTGGCCGGGCGGGTAGGGGCGCTTCTCGAACGACTGGTCACCGCCGACGAGGTCGACGCCGAGGCGCCGCGACTTGCGGGTGACGGGTCCGGTGTAACGAGCCATCTTCCTTTATCCTCCCTAGCCCTAGACCCGGCGCCGCTTGGGCGGACGGCAGCCGTTGTGCGGCTGCGGGGTGACATCGGAGATCTGGCCGACCTCAAGGCCGGCGGCCTGCAGTGAACGAATCGCGGTCTCGCGGCCCGAGCCCGGGCCCTTGACGAAGACGTCGACCTTCTTGACACCGTGCTCTTGGGCCTTGCGGGCGGCGTTCTCGGCGGCCAGCTGAGCGGCGAACGGGGTCGACTTGCGCGAACCCTTGAAGCCGACGTGACCCGAGGAGGCCCACGCGATCACGTTGCCCTGCGGGTCGGTGATCGAGACGATGGTGTTGTTGAAGGTGCTCTTGATGTGAGCGGCACCGTGCGGAATGTTCTTCTTTTCCCGGCGCCGGGTGGTGGTCTTGCCGCGCTTGGCGGTGCCGGCGGCTTTCTTCTGAGGGGGCATGTCTTACCTGGCCTTCTTCTTGCCGGCGATGGTGCGCTTGGGGCCCTTGCGGGTACGCGCGTTGGTCTTGGTCCGCTGGCCGCGCACCGGCAGTCCGCGACGGTGCCGCAGGCCCTGGTAGCAACCGATCTCGATCTTGCGGCGGATATCGGCCTGCACCTCGCGGCGCAGATCGCCTTCCACCTTGAGGTTGCCCTCGATGTAGTCGCGCAGCACGGTGACCTGGTCGTCGGTCAGATCCTTGGTGCGCAGGTCCCGGTCGATGCCGGTGGCCGCCAGGATTTCCTGGGAGCGGGTACGGCCGATGCCGTAAATGTAGGTCAGCGCGATCTCCATGCGCTTGTCGCGCGGGAGGTCAACGCCCATGAGACGTGCCATCAGGCAGTTATTCCTTCTTCAATGCGGAGGTCTGGTCCCAGCCCGTTCCCTCATATGGGGTCCGGCCTCCGTGCCGGACGTGTTCGGGTGGCGATCCACCCGGTGGCGCTGGGAGTTCATCATTTAGTTGTCGGTACTGCGTCTGCAGGCGGTGCTGCTAGCCCTGCCGCTGCTTGTGGCGGGGATCGGAGCAGATCACCATGACCCGCCCATGCCGGCGGATCACCCTGCACTTATCGCAGATCGGCTTGACGCTCGGGTTCACCTTCACGGCTGTCGATCCTTTTCACTATCCGGTGTTGCGGGCACACGTGTCCGCAACGGGGTGGTCGTTTGCTCAGGTGCTACTTGTAGCGGTAGACGATGCGGCCCCGGGACAGGTCGTAGGGCGAAAGCTCCACCACCACCCGGTCCTCGGGCAGGATGCGGATGTAGTGCTGCCGCATCTTGCCGCTGATGTGGGCGAGCACCTTGTGTCCGTTCTCCAGCTCAATGCGGAACATCGCATTGGGCAGGGGCTCGACCACGCGGCCCTCGACCTCGATGGCGCCGTCTTTCTTGGCCATACTCTCTGGCGATCCTGTCGTTTCGGTTTCGTATCTTCGTCGGTTGCTACACCTGTCCGGGCACGGCAGGCGCTCCGACTAAAAACGTGGGCTCCAACCTGGGCATTCCGCCGAATGAAGAAAACACACAAAAAAGCCGGCGCGACGACCGCACCGTCTGCCCACGATACCCGCTCGGGCGGCCAGGCCCAAAATCGCGCACCCGGCGATCGCCGGAGGGTGGGAGAATGGAATCCGACGAGCCGAAGGGAATCCTGTGACCACCGTATACGTGGCGATGTTCGCCATCGGCGGGATCGCCGTGCTGGTGGCGCTGCTGGCGACCGACTTCGACCTCGGCCTGCACCACGACGGGCTGCCGTTTCTGAGCCTGACCGGGGTGTCGGCCGGGCTGCTCGGGGCGGGCACCGGCGGGCTGATCAGCGGCTGGGCCGGGGTCCCACCGCTGGGCGCCGGGGCCACCGCCGTGGCCGGCGGTCTGGGGTTGATGGCCGCATACCAGGGTCTGCTGCTGCCCTACCTGCGCCGGCAGGAGGCCAACTCCCACCTGGGGCGCGACTCCTACATCGGCCTGCTGGGCATCGTCACCCTGGACATCCCGACCGACGGCTGGGGCGAGGTGTCCTTCGTCGACGCCGACGGCAACCGGGTACACGCCCGGGCCGTCACCGCCGAGCCCGCCGCCCTGACCAAGACCACCAAGGTCTACATCGCCGACGTCGACCCCGACGCCGTGCACGTCGTCGCAGTTCCCGAGCACTAACCAACACAGAGGAAGGCCACTGTTGTCCACCCTGCTGATCGTCATCATCGCCGCGGTCGCCGCGCTGCTCCTGCTGGTGGTGCTCCCCTTGATCTATGTGAAGAACTACATCAAGGTGCCGCCCAACGAGGTGGCGGTGTTCACCGGCCGCGGTACGCCCAAGGTGGTGCGCGGCGGGGCACGGTTCCGGATGCCCGGCATCGAACGCGTCGACGTGATGAGCCTGGAGCCGTTCAACGTCAGCATCAACCTGCAGAACGCCCTGAGCAACGACGGCGTGCCGGTCAACGTGGAGGCCGTCGGCCTGGTGCGCATCGGGTCGGCCGACGAGGCGGTGCAGACCGCGGTGCAGCGCTTCCTGACCTCCGACCTGGAGGAACTGCAGCGCCAGATCAACGAGATCCTGGCCGGCTCGCTGCGCGGTATCACCGCAACAATGACGGTCGAGGACCTCAACTCCAATCGTGACTCGCTGGCCCGCAGCGTGGTCGAGGAGGCCGGCGGCGACCTGGCGCGGATCGGCATGGAGGTCGACGTGCTCAAGATCGCCGGCATCTCCGACCGCAATGGCTACCTGGAATCACTGGGCCAGCGCCGGATCGCCGAGGTCAAGCGGGACGCCGCCGTCGGCACCGCCGAGGCCGAGCGCGACGCGCAGATCCAGTCCGCCAAGGCCCGCCAGGCCGGCGCCGTCGCCCAGGCCGAGGCCGATACCGCGATCGCCACCGCCAACCAGCGCCGCGACGTCGAGCTGGCCCGGCTGCGCGCCCAGACCGAAGCGGAGAACGCCCAGGCCGACCAGGCCGGCCCGCTGGCCAACGCCCGCGCGCAGAAGGACGTCGGTATCGCCGTCGAGCAGGCCGAGGCGGCCCGGGTGCAGGCCCGCATCGAGGTCGAGCAGCGCCGCGCCGAGCAGGCCCAGGCCGCATTGGCGGCCGACGTGATCGCCCCGGCCGAGGCGCAGCGTCAGGCCGACATCGCCCGCGCCGAGGGCGCCCGCCAGGCCGCCATCCTCAACGCGCAGGCGTCCGCGGAAGCGGCCCGCCAGGCCGGTGAGTCCCAGGCCGACGCCCGCAAGTTCGAGGCCGACGCACTGCGGGTGGAACGCCAGGCCGAGGCCGACGGCATCAAGGCCAAGCTGGTCGCCGAAGCCGACGCCCGCAAGATCGCCGCCGAGGCGCTGCGCGCCGAGCAGCAGGCCGAGGCCGACGGCATCAAGGCCAAGCTGGTCGCCGAGGCCGAGGGCAAGGAGCAGATCGCCGCGGCGCTGAACTCCTACAGCCCGGAGGCCGCCCGGCTGCTCACGCTGCCCGATGTGTTGGCGTCGGTGGTCAAGGCCACCGAGGCCGCGGCGACCCCGCTGTCCTCGATCGACCGGCTGTCCATCATCGGCGGGTCCGCCGATGCCCAGGCCGGGATCGGTTCGCTGCTCGGGGTGAGCCCGGTCGCCGTCGCCAATGTGGTGGAGGCGCTGCGGGCCTCAGGCATCGACCTGGCGGCGCTGCTGTCGCGGGGTGCGCCGGAGCCGCCGGCCGAGCCGAAGCGCTGACCGTGGTCACGAGCGGCCAGTGGGTGCCCGAGTGGCCCGATAGGTACACAAAAGCCCAGGACGCCTCTGTCTGGGGCGGACACCGTGGGCCGCTCGTGCACTAGCTGGCCGCTCGTCGTCGGACTCGAGACCGCCGGGGTGATCGAACGCCGGCTCTCCGATGACGCCGATGCGATCAGCTCTGCGCTCACCCCGTGGGGCGCACAACTTCGCGAACCCATCAATGCGCTGGTCCGCTGGTCCACACCGCTGATGGTCCGCGGGCCCGAGGGCGATGAGTTTCGTGGTGAATGGCTCCTGGTGGCACTGCCCGCCCTGTTCGAAAGTCGTGCGCCCGCCGACCGGCCGGTTGCCGTGGGCATTTGCGTCGACGGCTTCACGGCGCAGATCACCGGCACCGAATCGGGTAGCGAGGTGACGCGGCGGGAGCGCTCGCCTTTTCCGAACTCGCCGCGTTCCTCGACGGCGACGAAGCCGCGCTGCGGGCGATCTTCGACGCACCCGCGCTCTAGCATTGAGCCCATGCGTTTGCTGGTTACCGGGGGGGCGGGGTTCATCGGCGCGAACTTCGTACATGCGACCGTCGCCGAGCACCCCGAGGACACCGTCATCGTCCTCGATTCGCTGACCTACGCGGGCAGCGCGCAGGCGCTGGCGCCACTGGGCGACGCCGTCGAGCTCGTCGTCGGCGATATCACCGACGCGCCGCTGGTCGACGACCTGGTCGCCCGCACCGACGCCGTCGTGCACTTCGCCGCCGAAACCCACGTCGACAACTCGCTGAGCGATCCGTCGTCGTTCGTCCGATCGAATCTGGTCGGCACCTTCACCATCCTGGAGGCGGTGCGCCGCCACGGGGTGCGGCTGCACCACGTGTCCACCGACGAGGTGTACGGCGACCTGCCGCTGGATTCAGCCGAAAGGTTCACCCCCGAGTCCCGCTACAACCCGTCGAGCCCGTACTCGGCCACCAAGGCCGGCGCGGACATGCTGGTGCGGGCGTGGGTCCGTTCGTACGGGGTGGCGGCGACGCTGTCGAACTGCTCGAACAACTTCGGTCCCTATCAGCACGTGGAGAAGTTCATCCCGCGCCAGATCACCAACCTGCTGACCGGCCGGCGCGCCAAGCTCTACGGCACCGGCGCCAATGTGCGCGACTGGATCCACGTCGCCGACCACAACCGGGCGGTGCGTGCCGTGCTCCAAGACGGCCGGATCGGGCAGACGTATCTGATCGGCGCGAACTGCCAGCGGTCCAACCTGACGGTGCTGCGCACGCTGCTGGAGATCATGGGCCAGGACGCGGACGACTTCGACCAGGTCACCGACCGCGCCGGGCACGATCTGCGGTACGCGATCGACCCGACGGCGCTGCGCGACGAGCTCGGCTGGGCCCCGGTGCACACCGACTTCGCCGCCGCGCTCGCGCAGACCGTGAGCTGGTACCGCGACAACGAGTCCTGGTGGGCGCCGGGCAAGGAGACCGTCGAGGCCGGCTACGCGGTGCGGGGGCAGTGATGGCATTTCGCGAACTGGCGGTTCCCGGCGCGTGGGAGATCACCCCGACCGTGCACGACGACGACCGCGGCAACTTCTTCGAGTGGTTCACCCAACCCGAGTTCACCGCGATGACCGGGCACCGGCTGGATGTGGCGCAGGCCAACTGCTCGACGTCGTCGGCCGGGGTGCTGCGCGGCCTGCATTTCGCGCAGACCCCGCCGGGGCAGGCCAAATACGTGAGCTGCCTGCGCGGGTCGGTGTACGACGTCGTCGTCGACGTCCGGGTCGGCTCGCCGACCTACGGGCGCTGGGATGCGGTGACCCTGTCGGCGCAGCGGCACAACTCGGTGTACCTGGCCGAGGGGCTGGCGCACGGCTTCCTCGCGCTGGAGGACGACACGACGGTGCTCTACCTGTGCTCGGCCGGCTACTCCCCCACCCGCGAGCACACCATCTGCGCGACCGATCCGGCGATCGGGATCACCTGGCCCGACACCGTGTTCGGGTCGGTGCACCTGCAGTCCGACCGCGACCGGGATGCCCCGACGCTGACGCAGGTCGCCGCAGCCGGGTTGCTGCCGTCGTGGAGCTGAGAGCCCTGACGCTGGCAGCGCTGCTGGTGCTGGCGGGGTGTTCGTCCGGTGACTCGGGCCCGTATGACAGCGCCGAGGCGGCCGTGCGCGCCCACCTGGCCGCCGCCCGGTCCGGCGATGCCGCCGCCCTGCGCTCCGACTCGTGCGGGGCGCTGGCAGAGGAGATGGCCCGGCATTCCGACGACGAGGTGCGCGGCGCCTTCGACGGGCTGTACAGCAACGGCCCCGACGAGCTGAAGACCACCTCGTCGGACTCCGCGCACGCCATCGTCGCCGGGCTGTACCTGCACGTCACCGACCTGGGCGTCAGTTTCTCCGCCGAGGATCACGGCGGTTGGAAGGTCTGCGACATCCACCGCAGCAACGGTCCGTTCGGCCCGCTGCCGGGCCCGTTCCAGCGTCGGCGCTAACCCGGGAACCGCTCGCGCTGAGCAACCGCTCAGCGGAACGCCCCGGCCCCCTTGCGGAGACATTTGCCCGGGACTTACTATGGCCCAGTTACTAGGATATCCAAGTATTCACGCTTAGCGCACAGCACGCCCGCACACCAAGGACATCGAACATGACCAACCAGATCCCGCACTTCATCGACGGCAAGCGCTCCACCCTGAGCTCCACCCGCACCGCCGACGTCCTCAACCCGAGCACCGGCGACGTTCAGGCGACGGTCCTGCTCGCCTCCAAGGCCGACGTGGACACCGCCGTCGCCTCCGCGGTCGAGGCGCAGAAGGGCTGGGCCGCCTGGAACCCGCAACGCCGCGCCCGGGTGCTGATGAAGTTCATCGAGCTGGTCAACGCCAACGTCGACGAGCTGGCCGAACTGCTGTCCAAGGAGCACGGCAAGACCGTCGCCGACAGCCACGGTGACATCCAGCGCGGCATCGAGGTCATCGAGTTCGCCGTCGGCATCCCGCACCTGTCCAAGGGCGAGTTCACCGAGGGGGCCGGCAGCGGCATCGACGTCTACTCGATCCGCCAGCCGCTGGGCGTCGTCGCCGGCATCACCCCGTTCAACTTCCCGGCGATGATCCCGCTGTGGAAGGCCGGACCGGCACTGGCCTGCGGCAACGCGCTGATCCTCAAGCCCTCCGAGCGTGACCCCTCGGTGCCGCTGCGGCTGGCCGAACTGTTCCTCGAGGCGGGTCTGCCGCCGGGCGTGCTGCAGGTGGTCAACGGCGACAAGGAAGCCGTCGACGCCATCATCGCCCACCCCGACATCAAGGCCATCGGCTTCGTCGGCAGCTCCGACATCGCCCAGTACATCTATTCCGGGGCCGCGGCCCACGGCAAGCGGGCCCAATGCTTCGGCGGCGCCAAGAATCACATGATCGTGATGCCCGACGCCGACCTGGACCAGGCCGTCGACGCGCTGATCGGCGCCGGCTACGGCAGCGCCGGTGAGCGCTGCATGGCGATCTCCGTCGCGGTGCCCGTCGGCGAGGAGACCGCGAACCGGCTGCGCAACCGGCTCGTCGAGCGGATCACCGCGCTGCGGGTGGGCCACAGCCTGGACCCCAAGGCCGACTACGGCCCGCTGGTCACCGGCGCCGCCCGCGAGCGGGTGCTGACCTACATCGGCGAGGGCGTCTCGTCGGGCGCCGAGCTGGTGGTCGACGGCCGGGAGCGCGGCAGCGACGACCTGACCTTCGGTGACGACGACCTGTCCAAGGGCTTCTTCCTCGGGCCGACCCTGTTCGACCACGTCAGGCCCGACATGTCCATCTACACCGACGAGATCTTCGGACCGGTGCTGTGCATCGTGCGGGCCGAGGACTACGAGGAGGCCCTGCGCCTGCCCAGCGAGCACGAGTACGGCAACGGCGTGGCGGTGTTCACCCGCGACGGCGACACCGCCCGCGACTTCGTCTCCCGCGTGCAGGTCGGCATGGTCGGCGTCAACGTGCCGATCCCGGTGCCGGTGTCCTACCACAGCTTCGGCGGTTGGAAGCGGTCCGGCTTCGGCGACCTCAACCAGTACGGGACGGCCTCGATCCAGTTCTACACCAAGGTCAAGACGGTGACCGAGCGCTGGCCGTCGGGCATCAAGGATGGCGCCGAGTTCGTCATCCCGACGTTCAAGTAGGGGCCTTGACCGCGACATTCGAGCTCGACGAGGACGACCGGGTCATCGCCGAGACGGCCGCGTCGTTCGCGGCCAAGCGCATCGCCCCGTTCGCCGCCGAGTGGGACGAGACCAAGCACTTCCCCGTCGAGGTGCTGCGCGAGGCCGCCGAACTCGGCATGGCGGCGGTGTACTGCGCCGAGGAGGTGGGCGGTTCGGGGCTGCGGCGCGTCGACGCGGTGCGCATCTTCACCGAGCTGGCCGCCGCCGACCCCACCATCGCGTCGTTCCTGTCCATCCACAACATGTGCGCGTGGATGGTGGACAGCTACGGCACCGACGAGCAGCGGGCGCACTGGGTGCCGCGACTGGCCTCGATGGAGACCATCGCCAGCTACTGCCTCACCGAGCCGGGTGCCGGGTCCGACGCCGCCGGGCTCAGTACCCGCGCTGTCCGTCACGGCGAGCATTACGTGCTGGACGGGGTCAAGCAGTTCATCTCCGGGGCCGGGGTGTCGGATCTGTACGTGGTGATGGCCCGCACCGGGGCGCCCGGGCCGCGCGGCATCTCGACGTTCCTGGTGCCCCGCGATACGCCCGGCGTCAGCTTCGGCGCCAACGAGGCGAAGATGGGCTGGAGCGCCCAGCCGACCGCCCAGGTCATCTTCGAGGGTGCCCGGGTGCCGGCGTCGGCCATGCTCGGCGGGCCCGACGGCGAGGGCACCGGGTTCGGCATCGCGATGAACGGGCTCAACGGCGGGCGGATCAACATCGCCGCCTGCTCGCTGGGCGGTGCCCGCACCGCGCACGAGCGGGCCTGCGCCTATGTCCGGGACCGCCAGGCCTTCGGCGGGGCGCTGATCGACGAACCGACCATCCGGTTCACCCTGGCCGATATGGCCACCGCACTGGAGACCTCCCGGCTGCTGCTGTGGCGCGCGGCGGCGGCGCTGGACG